>Ga0209307_1000007_pt1 | contig 288508 bp, 229 predicted proteins | sample COGITO_mtgs_1105_FD_185519 | JGI IMG/M metagenome (GOLD analysis project Ga0209307, IMG submission 185519) | Pelagic marine microbial communities from North Sea - COGITO_mtgs_110530 (SPAdes) (version 2) | ecosystem: Environmental > Aquatic > Marine > Epipelagic ... | reverse complement strand
GTGAGATTATAATTTTTCTGGTCTTTCAGGTAAAGGACATTTTAATAATAATCATTATGGAGTGCTTGTTAAATTTAGACAAGAAGTTGATTTGAAGAATTTTTCTTACGATAAGGAAATATGTGTGGATTCCTCATATTCCATTCGTAGTCCCTATTATAGTGAGCTAGATACAGTGTCTTGGAAAGTAATTAGCCCTTCAGGGATACAGAATTATTCAGGAACTGTATTAAATTTTGCACCTGTTGATTCTGGTAAATATAAGGTTTCACTATCCGTTATGAATCAAAATTCAAATGACACAATCCAATTAGAATTGAAGGCATTAATTTGTAAAAATGATAGTGGTGCTAATGATACTACTCATGTAGAAAATTTATTTAAAAAGAAGGAGTCGTTTTATTTATTTCCTAACCCTACTTCTGATTTATTGAATATGGTATTTTTTAATTCAGAGGTTCCTTTTGAGATATCTGTAACTTCTATCTTAGGAAATGTCCTTTATCAAGGGGTTTATGCAAATAATCAATCAATTAATATTTCAAATTTACCTGAAGGTTTGTATTTTTTGCGAGCTCATTATGAAAATGGTGAAATAAAGGCCAAACAATTCATTAAGCATTAATTTTGGAATTAATTAGCGTAGCCCTACCTAATTACAATGGAGGGCTTTTTTTATCTGAAGCCATAAATTCTATTCTAAAACAAACTTACTCCGAGTTTGAGTTAATAATAGTTGATGACGCATCAGTAGATAATTCGGTAGAAATTATTGAATCGTTTGAAGATAAACGGATTAAATTAATTAAACTGAAAAAAAATGGAGGAATCGTAAATGCATTGAATACAGCTATAAATGAATCCAAAGGGGGGATTATAGCAAGAATGGATAGTGACGATATTTCTCACCCGGAGCGTTTTGAAAAATGCATGAATGTTTTTTTTCAAAATCCTGAAGTTGGTGTTGTTGGTACTTGGATGGAAACTTTTGGTAGGGATAAGCAATTATGGAAGTACCATGATACGAATGAAAAACTTAAGCAAGAATTATGGTTTGGTAGTCCCATACCTCATCCGGCTTCCATGTTTAGAGTTTCAGTTTTGAGAGAAGCTAATATTCAATATGAAAGTGATTTTCCACATATGGAAGATTACTTGTTTTTTTATAATTTGAGTAAGTTTACTAGCTTTTACATTGTGCCTGAAGTGTTATTCAATTACAGATTACATCAATCAAATATCACAGGCTTGAATAGAAGTTCTTTTCAGAAAAGACTAATTGAAATTCAATCCTATATTCTTGTTGACTCGAGAACTTTTGTCCCAAACCGTCGGTTTAGTGAAATTTTGTATCAAGTTTCAGCGGGAAATATTTTGCACCACTCTCCAAGCATATTACTTAATTGGCTCAGACAGTTTAAAATGGTGGTAGATAATGACGACTTACAGCCAGTATTAAATGAAAAGTGGAAACGAATGCTATATAAGATTGTCGATTTAAGGCCATTAAAAGGTTTTGTGTTGGCTTTTCGGTCGGGTTTTTTAAACTTCTTGTTTATTAAATATTTCTTAACTAGGGTGCTGGGCATTAAACCGTAATGGAACGTAAATCGAGAAATACCTTGTGTTTATTCACGATGAACTTTCCGGATGGAAATTCAGAAGAATTTTTGATGGCTGAGCTTCCTTTTTTACTTCAAAAATTTGATGAAATAAGAGTTTACCCAATTTACTCAGGGAAAATCGAATTACAGAGAGTCTTATCGGATAAAATTAAGGTTATACACCATGGACATAAAATTGAAGAGGGAGTTTCGTGGTTGAAATTACTAGTTAATATTAAGTTTCTTATTTCAGCTTTTGTTCTGGACTTGACCTTTTACGGAGCGATAAAAACAATTAAGAATATAAAATACTGGATTATTTACTCGAATAAAGTTTTAGGCATGCTTCAATTCTTAAAAACGGATATATCCACTATAGAAAAGCCAGTTTTTTATAGCTATTGGTCTCTTGAATGGTTGTCCGTTTTTTCATTAATTGATTTTGGAAAAGAGAAACGATTTGTTTCTAGAATGTTAGGAATTGATGTTTACGAAGAAAGACATATTAACGGCTTTGTCCCTTGGCGAAGATTCAGTTTAATGGGTGCGAAAAAGTTATTTCCAAATAGTTTGAAGTCTTTAGAGTATGTAAATGCAAAGCATCCTAATCTTAGAATTAAAAAGAGTTACCTAGGTACTAATGATATTAATAAGAAGAGAAATAAGAAGGCTGAATTAGTGTTGCTTTCCTCGTCTCGTTTAATTGATTTAAAAAGAGTGTATTTAATTCCACCTATTGTTCAAAAACTACATCAAAAATTTGTTTGGATGCATTGGGGAGACGAGGGTAGTGACAAGGTAAGAGTATTTTCTGCAGCAAAATCGTTTTTGAATGAAAGTACTTATCAGTTCTATCCGCATGAATCCGATGTAAGTAAACTGTATGATTTCTACAATGAACACAATAACGCTATTTTTATTCATTTGAGTGAGACAGAGGGTTTGCCAACGTCTTTAATTGAAGCTGCATCAATGGGATTTCCTATAATTTGCACAGATGCCGGAGGTTCGAGGGAAGTTGTAAGTCATGGTGTTAATGGATTTGTATTACCAATCAATTTTCAAATTGAAGAGGCAGTTCAATCGATAAACAAGTTGCTGGCATCTAAAGCTTTGAGAGAACAATTTGGTATTGCATCTCGGAGAATTTGGGAACAAAATTTTTCAGCTGACAATAATTACCCCGACTTTATTAAAAGACACATATTAAATTAAGTATTCCTAAAGTGTTTAATTAAGGTTAGTCACGATAGTTATGTAGATATTTCTGTCTAGATTTGGCCAATAACTTTGTTATGAAAGTATTATTAGTAGGAGCGGGAAGAATAGGTAAAAGACACGCCGAACACATAAACAGATTAGGCGAATTAATGGCTGTATGTGACACAGATCAGGAATCAGGAGAATCGGTTTCTGACTTATATAATGTACCTTATTTTAGCTCACTAGATGAACTTTTAGGTGCGAAAATTAAAGCAGATGTTGTTGCTGTTTGCACTCCAAATGGATTTCATGCAGAGCATTCGATTTTAAGTCTTAAAGCTGGTTATCACGTTTTATGCGAAAAACCCATGGCGCTTTCAGTGCATGATTGTGGTGAAATGATTAAAACTGCTGAACAGGCAAATAAAAGATTGTTTATCGTAAAACAAAATAGATATAATCCCCCAGTTGCTGCTCTCAAAAAAATTATTGCTGAAAATGGTTTAGGAAAGATTCTTTCCGTTCACCTATCTTGTTTTTGGAATAGAAACCCTGATTATTATAAAAACACTTGGAAAGGAACCAAAGACCTGGATGGAGGTATATTGTATACTCAATTCAGTCATTTTATTGACTTATTATACTGGCTTATTGGTGACATTAGCAAGGTGAAAGCTTATTCTAAAAATGTAACTAAAAGAACTGACATTGAATTTGAGGACACATCTGTTGTTGCTTGTGAATTTTATAATGGTGCAATTGGTACTATGAATTTCAGTATAAATGCTTACAACAAGAATATGGAAGGTTCTTTAACCCTATTCGGTGAAAAAGGAACGGTAAAAATTGGCGGACAATATCTAAATGAATTGGAGTATCAAAATATCGAAGACTATGAAATTAAGGATTTACCTGAAGGAAACCCTGCGAATAATTACGGTCAATACCAAGGGTCTATGAGTAATCATGATAAGGTATATCAAAATGTAATAGATGTTCTTGAACATGAAGGGGCCATTGCTACCAATGGATTTGAAGGATTGAAAACGGTTGAAATTATTGATAAAATATACAATGCTTAATAAAACGTTGCATATTGGTATTCGAGGGGATGTTGAGTTTGGAGAAAATGTTGTGGTTGTTGAACCCGTAAATTTATATGGATGTTCAATAGGAGATGATAGTTTTATTGGACCTTTTGTTGAAATACAAAAAGGTGCTAAAGTTGGCTCTAAAACGAAAATTCAATCCCATAGCTTTATTTGTGATTTGGTATCCATTGGTGATGGTTGCTTTGTTGGGCACGGAGTAATGTTTATTAATGATCTTTTTCAAGAAGGTAAACCAGCGGGAGGTAATACAAAACTGTATAAACGAACACAAATTGGTAATAATGTTTCAATAGGCAGCAATGCAACAATACTACCTGTTTCTGTTGCAGATGGTTCTGTAATTGCAGCAGGTGCAGTGGTTATAAAGGATATTGTTATTAAAGGAGTTTATGTGGGTAACCCAGCAAAATTGATTAAACAGCTTTGAAAACAAAGGGTCTTTTAATCTGTTATTGGCTCCCTCCATTAAATAGTGCGGCTTCCCATCGGACAGGTGCTTTTTTGAGACACTTCAACCAAACAGAAGATACTGTGTTAGATGTACTATGTCCAAAAAGAGAAGGCAAGCCCATTGAAGGTGTAAGACACATTTACACTCATCGGGAGGGCTCCAAAGTTGATTATAGTCATTATCAAACCAACTTAAGTTGGTTTCAACAACTTAAAAACTGGATCATTTATGACGTTTTGAAGCTTCAATTTTGGTTTGAGCTTAAAGGAGGAGAGTTTTACAAACATGGTTTAAAAAAAATCTCACATGTGAATATGGATCAATACGATTTTGTAATTTGTTCATATGGCCCTTTTGATGTTTTTAGGTTAGGCTTTGAGGTTAAGTCGAGACATCCAAAGATTAACCTAATATTAGATTATCGAGATCAATTATCTTTAAACCCCATGAGGCATTTGGGGTTTTGGAAGTTTTTTTATGCTTTAAAAGAGCAAAATATTATCAATCAAGCATCATTGATTATAGGTGTTTCTAAAAAATTAGTTGAGGCTTTAAGAAAGCAGTTTGAAATAAAATGTCCCACAGAAGTTATTTACAATGGATTTGATTCGGATACACCGCTTCTTGAAAAGAAAAGCATTGCTAAAAAATATATTGTCCATAGCGGAGCACTGTATGGAGGTAAGCGTTCGTGTGATGAATTTTTAGAATATTATCAAAAAGAACTCAGTGATGAATTTGATTTAAAATTTGCTATATTCAACCAAGAGGATCTAGTCTATCTTAAAGGACTAAAAGCTAAATACAAATTATTAAATCTTGAAATTAAAGAAAACCGTACTTATGCGGAATCCTTGGAATTGATTTCCAATTCGGAATTGGCATTATTGGTACTTTCAAAGGATGGGAGAGATGAGGAGTATTTGCCAGTAAAGATGTTTGAGTACATAAAGTTTGCAAAGCCGATTATTTTCTGTGGAAATAAGAATAGAAGTGAGGCCTACGAGTTGATAAATGCCAATAATGTAGGTGACTTGTATAACGAATTTAATTTTGAGAGTAGCTATAAATATAATTTTGATCAATCTCAATTAAAGTTCAATCGTAAACTACAATCTAAAAAGCTAGAAAATTCGATTCAAAATATTTTAAATAATTGATTTAAGGTTTTTTTTACAGACTTTGGTCATTTGTGCGGTGATTCATTTAGCTAAAATAACTTTGATTTATTATTTTCTGTTTTTAATTTACAAATGAATTTATCTTTATTCGAATTTACTTGTTTCAGTTTCTTTGCCTTATTATCATCGGTTGCGGCATTTTTCCTAATAGGTCAAATAGCTAGATTGATTTTTGTTAATGCGAAGTCAAGAAGTGTTGGCGTCCTTTTATTCGGTTTAATATCCTTTGTTATTATAATATCTACTTTTTATACTAGAGGACAAACAACCTCCATTTTCTACGTTTTACTTTTTATTATTTGGTTTATGGTTGGTAAAAAACCATTTGAGTCTAGCTTGTTTACCAGACAAATTCCTAAAATGTACCTCGTTGGAATTCCCATATTGGTTTATGTTGTTTATTGGATATTAAATGTTAATTGGGAGAATTTCCCTTTCTTTTATTCAGGGAGAGATCATGTTTTTTATTCAGCCGTGAGTTATTTTATTTCGGATTTAGGTACAGAAACTGTATTGATTGATTGGGTAGAATCTTCTCATTTAGTTGGTGCAATGCCCTACCATTATTTCGAATTGTGGTTAAACACAGGAATTGCCAGAATATTTGGAATTTTACATTTACACTCCTTTGAGTTTATCACAATTCCACTTTTACAATCGATTCTTATCTATGTAATGTTTACTCTTAAACCTATTACAGTAGCCAGTTTTTGGTGGTTTTTGGGTGTCTTTTCAATGGCTTTACTTTCTTTTCAATTTGGTAATGTCAATGTGCCTTTTTTGTTCAATCAACCGAAGTTAATTCCAGTGGTTATCATTATGTTGTGTCAACTTGTTTTATGGAAAGAACGGAGCTATTTGACATTGTTAATTCTGTTTATTTTATATGTTCAAATCAACTTGACTTTGTTGCCATTTTCGATTGCCTCTTTTTTTATTCTTTCTATATATTTAAGAACAATTAAAAAAATTAATTGGAGAAGTTTTGGTTTAGTATCGAGTCTGTATTTGTTATTTGTGGCACTTTATATTGTGTTTTATAGTGTATTTAGCGGTGAAGTTTCGTTCAGTGCTGGGGGGTTAGATTTCAAATATTTAATTCAGTACTATCAAGAAACTTCCAACATTAAAAAAGGTATCCATTTTCTTGTTTTGTATGTATTACAGCCTTTTAAGAGCTATTGGTTTGTTTTTTTATTGGGAATACCATTGTTTATTAAGAAACAATTTTGGCCTCGAATAAGCCTTTCTGTAGTTTACTTTTTTGTAATTCTTATTATTTTAGGTTTTGGGGCCTCTTTGATTCACCCTTATGAAGAGAGTAGTCAATTAGTTTTAAACTATTTGGTGCCAAGTTGTTTTGTGATTTTGTTTGGCTTGTTTTTATATTCTGCAAAGTTGAGAAAAGCTATTTTTAGAGTACAATTGACAATTCTGTTTTTAGTGACAATTGGTGTTTATGCTAATAGACTCTTTAATCAAGAAAATGAAATGGTATTAGGTTATACTATGGATTATGTATTGGATGTTAAGCAAAAAATTGAATCTAATACACCTTCAAATAAGTATGTAGGGCGTTATATTGCAAGCAATGATATTAAATATGCTTACGATTTAGGGAACAATGTACAGCCTTGGGGGTATTATTTATTTTTTATGGATGATGGTTGGGTAATAAGAACGTTAAATCATGAAATTGTAAATTATGATTTTGTTCGAGGAATGCCTGAGCATTCCGCTAAAAATATTCCGCTAATGAATTATATAGATTTTCAAAAGGCAAATATCTTATCAGGACAATTAATTTACGAAGAGGTATATTCTAATGGTGCATTAATTAACCGTAAAAACGGGAAAGAAACATTTGAAATAGTTGACAATTAGAATATTTCTAAATTATTGAATTAGCCCTTATATAATTGAATTTGGAATAGTATTTTAAGCCAAATCTCTATACATTCGTATGCTGTATATTGTCACTTCTCTGGTGGTGAACTACAGTAGAAATATGATGCAGAATTCGATAAGTATTGTTACACCAATTTATAAAGATCATTACCTTATCAATGATTTTGTTTCTGCAATAAAACAAATTCCGAATATAAATCTTCATGAGATCATTTTTGTTAGTGATGGAGGAGGTGATGACGATGAGGCTTTTTTGGATTCAATCTGTGAAAAAGAGAGTTTAGTAAAAAGCATAATTTTTTCAAGAAATTTTGGTCAACATATCGCTTTATCTGCTGGATACAATTTGTCGAGTGGTGATTTGGTTTGTATGCTCAATGTCGATCAACAAGACCCTCCTTCTGAAATACTGAAACTTGTTTCTGAACTTGAAAATAATAATTATGATATTGTTTATGGTTTGCGAACTCTCAGAAAAGATGGTTGGCTTAAAATAATATCATCTAAAGCATTTAATTGGGTGTTAAACAAAATGACTGGTGATAATACCCCTCTGAATGTTTCGACTATGCGATTGATGAGTCGAAGGTTTATTGAGCATTACAACGAATTAACAGAAAAAAGCAGGTATTTACCGGGATTAGAAAATTGGATTGGATTTAAAAGAGGTTACATTGCAATTGAACATCAAGAGCGTAAGGAAGGTGATTCATCCTACACATTTATTAAAAGGATAAATATGGCTGTGAATTCAATTATTGGATTTTCAGATTTGCCATTGAGATGGGCTTCATTTATCGGTATGTTAATATCACTTTTAGGTTTTGGAAGTTTATTGGTATTGTTATTTTTGAAGCTTTACATTATTGATTTTAGACCCGGATACATTTCAACTATTGCTGTAATTCTTTTTGTAGGCGGTATTCAAATTTTAGTCGTTGGGTTGGCTTCATTATACATTGGTAGAATTTTAAAAGAAGTTCAAGATAGACCGCTCTATATTATTAAAAAGAAAATAAACTTTAATGTTTGATAAAGAAAAGTTTGTTCATGAGATAAATACTCAAGGATTTTCAATTGTTCGAAACGCATTACCCAAAGAGTATATTGAAAAGGCAAAAGCAGAGCTGGAAATTGCAATTTCAAAAGAGGTTGATTATCATAAGGAAAAAAACTATGGTGATTATGCCATGGTGTTGAATTGTCCCTTATATCATAAAGTTTTCGCTGACTTATTTGATTTGCCGCTAGTGTCAGAACCTCTTGAGTCAGTTTTGGGAGAAGGTTGTATAGTTTATGCCCATACTTCTTCTTCAATGCCACCAAATTCATCAAATTACAGCAAAAGAGTTCACGTAGATTGCCCTAGAATCATACCTAATTATGTGACAAATATGGGAGCCACGATATTACTTGATGATTTTACTGAAGAAAATGGAGCAACTTGGTTTTTGCCAAATTCTCAAGAGCGAACCGATAATGACGCTCCAAGCGAAGAGGAATTTTATTCAAAGGCAAAAAGAGTTATTGAAAAAGCAGGGACTATTTGGTTTTTTAATGCCAGAATTTGGCACGCAGGTGGTGACAATAATACTGAGAAATGGAGGCATGCCCTTACAGTAAACATGGTTAGGCCTTGGATGAAACAGCGTATAGACATTCCTAGATCCATGAGTCATATAGACACTTCAAATTACTCTGAAAAAGCTTTACAGAAACTAGGGTTTCATGCGCAAGTACCGGCCAATTACGATGAATATTATGTTCCATTTGAACAACGAAAATTTAAACAAAGAACTGTATAATGAAAAACTCAGATACGGATTATAAAGAGGCGATTCAAGCAAATATTGATGTTCATTCTGCAATGGCAGATGATTATAACACAATTGAACCTCATTTTAGGAAAGAAAGTATTGATAGAGTTAAAGAAATTATTAGCGAACTTGTTAAAGAGCATTCTATTGAAAAAGTATTGGATTTAGGGTGTGGAACAGGTTTTATGATTAATATCCTAAAACATCACGCAACAGAGATAAAGGGAGTTGATGTAACTCAGGCCATGCTAGATAAAGTAGACACTTCAGGTGATTGCGATATAGAATTAGTTAACAGTGATACAGGGTCTGTTGAATTGCCTGATAACTACTACGATATAGCTACTGCATATACTTTCTTGGATCATTTACATGACATGAACCCCACTTTCAGAAACTGCTACCGTTCATTGAAAGACGGAGGCGTTTTTTATGCAGACTTAAGTCCTAATTCATATTTCTGGGAAGAGATTAAACATTTACCCAAGCATTTGAGTTATGATCCAATTATTAATCGTGAGATTAATGCGGTAACGAAAAAGGATGAGGAGATAGAGGCCGAATTTGGAGTAAAGAGCGAAACGTTTGTAAAAGCAGAATATCAAAAGCATGTGGAAGGTGGCTTAAACGAAGAACGAATTGAGGCTCAACTTAAAGCGGTTGGATTTAAAGAGGTTCGATTTATTTATCATTGGTTTTTAGGTCAAGCTCAATTGGTGAATGATCCTTCAAGAGATAAAGCTCAAAATTTAGAGTATGCACAAATAATGCATAATGTTTTAGTGAAATCATTGCCATTGTCTCGACATTTATTTAAGTATATTGGATTTGTCGCAATCAAATAGACCGCTTGCGGCCATTGGATTTGGGGAATTAGGTGCCCAGATAGAGCTTATTCTTAAGTCAAAGAACAAAAAATTTCATTATTATTTTGATGATTTGAAAAATGAAAATGGGTTTCCCAATACTTTTCCATTTAAAGACTATTCAAACCATTTTCAAGAGATGGAATATATATGTTGTCTTGGGTATAAGAATCTTGAACTAAAAACAAAGATTATTACTAGCTTATCGGATAATGGTTCTTTAGCCGAACCGATTATTTCCTCGAGTGCATTCGTTTCTGAAAGCGCAGATATATTTAATGGCGCTGTTGTTTATCCAGGGGCAAATATTGATAAAGGCGTTGTTATTAATCCGGGGGTATTAGTTAATAATAGTGCAGTTGTTTCGCATGATTCTACTATTGGAATGTCTTCATACTTAAGTCCTGGAGTGGTACTTTCTGGGAATGTAAATATTGGTAAAAATTGTTTTCTAGGTACCGGTGTTACGGTTTCAAATAATATAACAATTGGTAATAACTGCGTGATTGGCATTGGCTCAGTAATTACTCAAGATGTTCCTGATAATTCCAGTGTAATTGGAAACCCTATGAAGTTTTTGAGAAAAAAAATAATCCTTAACTAATGAAAGTTGTTGTCCTCCAATCCAATTATATTCCATGGAAGGGATACTTTGATTTGATTAAGTCAGCCGATGTATTTTGCTTTTATGATGAGGTTAAATACACAAAAAATGATTGGAGAAATAGAAACAAAATTGTAGGACCAAACGGGGCGTACTGGTTAACGATACCAGTTGAAAAAGAATCGGTGAACAAGAAAATTTCTGAAGTTGAGTTTAGAGATACAAAGTGGATAAACAAACATATAATGTCCATTAAACAGAGTTATGCTAAAGCTCCTTTCAAAAAGGATGTTATGGAAATGCTAGAGCCGTTATACCTGGAGGCGGGTTCCAAGTCTTTATCAGAATTCAACAAAATGCTTATCGAAGGTATTTCTGGTTATATTGGACTTGCTACTAAATTTGATAGTTCATCGAATTATACGCTTACCGAAGGTAGAGTAGAGCGACTAGTTGGATTGTTAAAGGACCTTGAAACGACAACATATGTTAGTGGGCCTGCAGCAAAAAGATACTTGGCAGAAAGTCATAGTCTTTTCAAGTCAAATAATATCGAACTTGTTTTTAAAGAATATGGCCCATACAAGAAATATGACCAAAAGCTTCCCGAGTTCAATGATTATGTTAGTGTTCTGGACCTTCTAATGAATGTGCCTCGCGGTGAGATAAGTCAATACATTTGAATTAAATGATTCAGTTTAATATTCCATACCTTACGGGTAATGAGACCGCTAATATTCAGAGGGCTGCTTCTAATCTTCAGTTATCTGGTAATGGCCCCTTTACCCATAAATGCCAAACATTTTTTGAGCAAAATTTTGGAATCAAAAAAGCCTTAGTAACATCCTCTTGTACCGATGCATTGGAAATGAGTGCATTGTTATTGAATATTAAACCTGGCGATGAGGTAATTATGCCTTCATATACCTTCGTAAGTACTGCTAATGCTTTCGTTCTAAGAGGCGCTACCATTGTTTTTTGCGATTCAAGATCCGACCATCCAGGAATAGATGAGTCTAAAATTGAGGCTTTAATCACTCCTAAAACTAAAGCCATTGTGCCCGTTCACTATGCAGGCGTTGCTTGTGATATGGATGTTATTATGGATATAGCAAAGCGCCACAACATATTTGTGGTTGAAGATGCTGCTCAAGCCATTGATAGTTATTATAAAAATCAATCGTTGGGAAGCATAGGTCATTTGGGCACCTTTTCGTTTCACGAAACAAAAAATATAATTTCGGGCGAGGGTGGTCTGTTATCGGTAAATGAAGAGAAATTCATTGAACGCTCCGAAATAATTTGGGAAAAGGGTACTAATCGCTCTGCTTTTTGGCGTGGAGAGGTTGATAAATATGGTTGGGTAGATATTGGCTCGTCATTTTTACCGTCAGAATTGACAGCTGCCTTTTTATGGGCTCAATTAGAGAGTATGAATGAAATTCAGAATAACCGTATTAACATTTGGAATAGATATTACGAAGGATTACAAGAGTTACGAGCTTTTGGGGTTAACCTGCCATATATACCTAGTTATGCAACCAATAATGGACATATGTTTTATTTTGTTTGTAATACTGGAACTGAAAGAATCCAATTACTTCAGTATTTGAAATCTAATGAAATAGGGGCTGTATTTCATTATCTGAGTCTTCACAAAAGTCCTTATTTTGAGGGGTTGTATTCGGGTAATGAATTGATTAATTCTGATAAATACACTGAAAGGTTGATTCGACTTCCGTTTTACAATAATTTAGATACTTATGATCAAACCAAAGTAATTGACACGGTTATCAATTTTTATAGAAATAGTATAGAAAGAATATGAGAAAACTTTGGTATAGTCTACTAGGAATGTACTACTACCGAAAAAAATTTGGTAAAGGTGGTGGGAATTTGTTTAGGAAATTAAATTCTTCTCTTACCAATGAGTTATTCGTTCCAGGCATTAAACATTCGATTTCTTTAAGGCCGAACACGAGTGATATACCTACTTTTAAGCAACTTTTTTATGAAAGTGAATATGAGTTTAGTTTGGACTTTAAGCCCAGAACAATAATTGATGGAGGAGCGAATATTGGACTTGCGGCTGTTTACTTTTCAAATAAATACCCAAACGCAAGGATATATTCTGTTGAACCTGAACCATCTAATTTTGAGATGGTAAAACTGAATACTAAAAACTATCCGAACGTAAGTGCATTTAATAGTGCATTAAGTGCTAATGATGGTGGATTTATCGAGATACAAGACGTTGGACTGGGAAACTGGGGTTTTATGACGAAAGAAGTTAGTCAGGAGAATCTAGAAAAATCTTCATCCTTGATTCCAACCATTAGTATCTCGAAAATAATGAAGGATAATAATATTACCGTGATTGATTTGTTAAAAATAGATATTGAAGGTGCAGAGAAAGAACTTTTTGAGAGCAGTTTTGAATCATGGCTTCCTAACACCCGAGTGTTGGTTGTTGAATTGCATGATAGAATGAAACCTGGTTGTTCCAAAAGTGTTTTTAGTGCTATTTGTAAGTACGATTTTAGTTTCAGTCATAAGGGTGAAAACTTAATTTTTACCAATAATGCAAGGTTATCTTAATGAAGAAACGGCAGGTAATATTGGTGGCTAATATCCCTGACTTAATTGACAATCAGAGGAATTCAGCCGTTTATAATTACCTTACCTATTTAACAACCTTAAGCGCTAATGCTGAGGTTGAAATTCATGTTTTTCCAAAGAAAACTACGTCAAAATCGAACTTAACTGGAGAAAGGAATATTGTGATGAAAGTAATTTCTTCGTTACTTCTTCCTTTCCCGAAATTAAAAAAGACGATATCAGATTATTTGCTTTTGAAAAAGCAGGATTTGTTTGTGAAAAAACTATTTGAAGAATTTCCAAACCCTGATGGTATATTGGAGTTCTATTTTTATGGTTCTCAGCTTTACAAGGAGGTCGAAAAAAGGAATCTCCCGTATACTGTATTCTATGACTGTCCGGTTTATGAACAAAGTATCGAAGTAACTGGTTTGCCATCATTATACAAAGACGAAATTAATAGAAGGCAATTAGAAGCTTTAAGATTGGCAAATCAAATAATTGGCTACTCTGACCCAGTCAAAGAATTCATTTTAAATACCTATAAGGTAGATTCAAATAAAATTAGGGTCTTTCCAACTTTTATACCTGATGATGGTATACTTAGTGAGTTTAACTTTGAAAACAGAAATTACATTGGTTTTATTGGTTCCTTTTTATCTTGGCATAAGGTAGAACTGTTGATTAGTGCTTTCGAAGATATTGTATCAGAATTACCGAATGAGGCGAAACTTGTTTTGATTGGCAAAGGTGAAGAGTGGGAACGAATTGAAGAAATTGTTTCGCGAAGCCCCGCAAAAGAAAGAATTGTACTGACTGGATATGTTTCTCTAAGTGAATTGAGACAGTGGAGAAAGAAAATTCGAATAGGAGTAATGCCGGGTTCAAATTGGTATGGTAGTCCGCTTAAACTTTTTGAATACTTATTTGCTGGTATTCCTTTTATAGCTCCTGAAACTCCAACTGTTACTTATATATTTCGCGATAAGGTGGAGTGTTTAATTACCAAGAATGATAACCCAATAGAATCTTTGTCTGAAAACCTGTTGGAATTATATAGAAATATAGATTTGCGAAAAGATCTCACGACTAATGCTTTGTCAAGGATGAATACAACATTTTCTGAAGATAAATTAGTTCAAATACTGAATAAAATAGTTGAATACTAATGGATATAAATAATAAAAAAGTACTTGTAACTGGAGCTGATGGATTCATTGGGTCTCATTTAACCGAATTGCTCTTGTCTAAAGGATGTCAGGTTAGAGCTTTGAATTTGTATAATTCATTTAATAATTGGGGCTGGTTAGAAGACATTGAAAATTATCAAAATCAACCCAATTTAGAAATCGTTAATGGAGACATTCGAGACCCTCATTTTTGTCAAGAGTTGTGTAAAGGTATTGATGTTGTATTCCATTTAGCAGCTCTAATAGCTATTCCTTATTCTTATGTTGCCCCTACTTCCTACATTAGAACCAATGTTGAAGGTACAGTCAATATGCTGCAGGCATCCAAACAACATGGAGTTCAAAAGTTTCTGCATACTTCTACTTCAGAAGTGTACGGAACGGCTCAATATGTTCCTATTGATGAAAATCACGTACTTCAACCTCAATCTCCCTACAGTGCTAGTAAAATTGGGGCAGATAACATGGCGTTGAGTTTTTACAATGCATTTGACTTGCCGGTAACAGTCGTTCGTCCTTTCAACACTTATGGACCACGGCAGTCGGCAAGGGCTGTAATTCCTACTATTATTTCTCAGATTGCTGACGGAGCAAAGTCTATTAAGCTGGGTGACTTAAGCCCTACGCGTGATTTTAATTATGTAAAAGATACCGCACTGGGTTTTGTTAAACTGGCCGAATGCGATAAAGCTATCGGGCAAGTGGTAAACATAGCCTCTAATTTTGAAATTAGCATTAAAGACACGCTTGAGTTAATTAAAAAGCTGATGAATTCTGATGTGGAATTTGTTGAAGATTCTCAACGATTGAGACCAGGTAAATCGGAAGTTTTTCGATTGTTTGGAGACAATTCTAAATTAATTGAATTGACTGGTTTTTCGCCAAAATTTGGATTGGAAAACGGGTTAAAAGAAACAATTGAGTGGTTTTCTAAAAGTGAAAATTTAGCCAAATACAAATCAAACATTTACAATGTCTAAACGTGCAATAATTTTAGCTGGAGGAAAAGGCACTCGACTTAAACCCTATACGGTAGTTTTACCAAAACCTTTGGTGCCGATTGGAGACTTACCTATTCTAGAAATCGTTATTCGGAAATTGGTGAAATGTGGATTTGATCACATTACACTTACTGTGAACCATCAGGCGGAAATTATTCGAGCGTTTTTTGGTGATGGTTCTAAATGGAACATTAAAATTGATTATTCCTATGAAGAAAAGCCCTTGAGTACTATGGGGCCCTTGGCGTTGATTAATGATTTGCCTGAGAATTTTTTGGTCATGAATGGAGACATTCTTTCAGACTTGAATTACGGTGAATTGTTCGATTTTCATGTACAAAATAACAATTCGTTTACGGTATCTTCTTTTGTACGCGAACATGTGAATTTATATGGCGTTTTGGAATCCAATTCATATCATGAGCTTACTGGGTTTAGAGAGAAACCCATTAGTCGCTTTGAAGTTAGTATGGGGGTGTACATAGTTAACAAAAAGGTTTTGAAGTACATTCCAGTCAATGAACCCTTTGGCTTTGACCATTTGATGCTTGAAATGATTAAATCTAATGACAAACCTTTTGTGAAACAATTCGAGGGATATTGGTTAGATATTGGGCGCCCGGATGATTATGAGTCTGCTACTGAGGTGTTTTTGGAAAATCCCAATAGATTTTTGCATGCTTAATGTTCTAGTAACCGGTGCTTCTGGTTTTGTTGGAAAGCACCTAGTTCAAAGATTAAGCAGTATGGCTAATGTTGATTCTGTTTATCAACATAGCTCTGCACTGAGTGACATAAGTAAAGAGTATTCATTGGCTAGTTTTTTGAATAAGAAAATTTCTATTGTTTTTCATCTTGGAGGCAAAACCTTTGTGCCGGAAAGTTGGAATAACCCTTATGATTATTTTAATACTAATATTAATGGCACCTTAAATGTATTGGAATATTGCCGAATAGAAAATGCGAGATTAGTATATCTCAGCTCATATTTATATGGTAACAGCATAATTCCTACTTCTGAGCGGGAAGCTGTTAAAACTAATAACCCTTATTCTGCTTCAAAACACCTGGCTGAACATTTGATAAAAAAGTATATCGATTTATACGGGGTTGACGCAACAATTATTCGTCCATTTAATCTTTTTGGTGCTGGACAAAGTGAGTCATTTTTAATTCCTGAGTTGTTCAGGAAAATTAAATCGGATCAATCGACAATCGAGATTCTAGATGATGTACCCAAAAGAGATTATCTCCATATTGATGATTTTATCGATTTCTTAGTACTTCTAATTTCACAAAATTTAAATGAAACTTTTAATGTAGGAAGTGGGGAATCATTTTCTGTTGTAGAATTGGCTTTGGAGATAATGCAGTTACTTGGGGTGAAAAAAAACATTAAAGTCATCGGGCAAAGTAGAAAAAACGAAATTTTGGAAACCAGAGCCGATATATCGAAAGCTAAATCCCAGTTATCTTGGACCCCTAAATTGAGTTTAATGGAAGGGCTAGAGCGATCCATGCAATAATTTGTCAATGGGGCACTTAAAAATACTTTTTATTACCGATGGTATTTCTCCTTTTGTAATAGGTGGGATGCAACAGCACTCAACTAAGATGGTTAAATGCCTTCTTGAAAAAGGTGTAGAAATCCATCTTATTCATACAACACTTGATTCTAGTATACCACAATCATCAGAGGTGGAAAATACATTTTCTCATCACAAAGCATTAAAAACCACATTTATTCCATTCCCGAGTAAAGACCGATTTATTGGGCATTATATTCGAAACAGTAAATTATATAGTAAAGAGGTATTCAAAGTTGTTGAGCAGAATTTGATGGACTTTGATTTTGTGTACGCTCAAGGTTTCACTGCACATGAATTTTTAAAAAGAAAAATTCCAAAACTTCCAATAATTTCTAACTTACATGGGCTAGAAATGTTTCAAGGGGCTGCAGATATGCAATCTGAATTGAAAAATTGGTTACTTAAACCTATTGCAAGATATATTCTAAATAACAGTGATATTAATATTTCATTGGGCGGAACTTTGACAGGTCTTATTAAGCAAAATACTTCTAAAAAAACTACTGTTTGGAAAGTACCAAACTTTATCGATCAAAGTTGGTTCAAAGAATATAAGCGCTCAGAGAATCATAAAAACATTAAATTTTTATTTATTGGACGTTATGAAAGACGCAAGGGCATTGAAGAGTTGTTAGGCTCAATTCCATTGATTAATTCGAACAATGCATTTTTTGGCTTTGTTGGAAATTTACACACGATTGAAAACGAAAGATGTAAATTTCACGGGTTGGTTAAAGATGAACAAACATTAAAACAAATCATTGATGAGTATGATGTCTTAATTTGTCCAAGCTACAGTGAGGGAATGCCAACGGTGATATTAGAAGCTATGGCAAGAGGATTGGCAATTATTGCTACAGATGTTGGTGCGGTTAGTGAACTGGTAAATAAAGAAAATGGTTGGCTAATCCCAGCGAGGAGTCAGTATAGATTGATTGAAGCAATAGAATTAGCAATTAAGTGTGAAGAGTTAGAAATTAAGAAAGATCAAAGCGTTAAAAAAGCCGTAGAATTTGAAACTCATAAAGTTATGGATCGTCTACTCGACTATCTGGTAAATTTTAAGAAACATCACTTAAAATAATATTCGAATAAATTAGATATTGATGACCAAGAATAATATCAGTCAAAACAAACGGTTGCGTTTTTTTATTAAGCTGCTGGTATTCTTTGTATTGTTTATTGTACTGCATGAAGGTATTCTTAAGTTATCCGATGTGTCATCTATTAAAGCTTTAGTTCAGCCAATTTTTACTTACTACCCCGTTTCAGTTCGTCCAATTTTCCCTAAACCTAATCATGGCCGAGGAGAGTCTCTTAACCTCTCTAGTTCAATTCCTAAAGTGCATTTAACCACCTCTAACTATGGCATGTATTCCTTTTTCAATGGAATTTCTGCTTTAGGAATAAATTTTCTGATGCCAAATGAATTTTCTAGGGCATGGTGGAATTGGAATGCCAATTATCATCAGCGTGGAAAGAAATGGGAAAGGCCTGCTAACCTCAAAGTTCAAGATTCAAAGGGTCGGTTTTTATTGGATGAAAATTTGGGGATTCGTATAAACGGAAATACATCGCGAGCATTTCCACAAAAATCTTTTCGTTTGTGTTTTCGAAATAAGTACGGAATAGAACAAATGAGCAGTCCGTTTAATAATGATGAGAAAAGTGAATATCGTACCTTGGTACTGCGTAATCTAGGAGCGAATTGGGGTAATTTATATTCTATTGATGCGATAATTCAGGAATCTATTCCCCGTAAGGATATTATTATACGTGCCGTGCCTGTTCAATTATTATTAAATGATCAAGATTGGGGTGTTTATTATTTAAGAAATAAGATTGAACTTTCTGTCGCTGAGCAAAGGCAAGGAACTAAGCTTATTAAGCCTTCTACTTCAGAGTATAAAAAACTAATTGATAACCTTTACGTGCTGGTCAGTGAAATGGACGATTCCTTGTTTTATTCTATGGCGAATAGACAGCTTGATCTGGAGTCTTTTAGCTACATGATTTTTATTCATACCTTATTTGGGAATAAGGATTGGCCAAGAGGCAATATGGCTGTTAAGTTATCGGCTGAAAGGAAGGCTAAGTTTTATATTAAAGATTTAGATTTGGCTTTCACTCTTGAGTTATCCAAAGGTGGTTTCAAGGATTTATATGCAACAAATTCAAATGTCTTTTTTGAACTCTTTTTGAAATTAATGAGAAATAGGCAGTTTAGGAATCAGTATATGTCAATGGTTGAATCCTATTTTGTTGAAGATTGTTTTGAAAACCAATTAGATCAATATCGAAAACGTCTTTCTCCAAAAACGGAAATTCAGGCAAATCGATGGGGTAGGTATTCTATTAAAGAAATAGATACTTATTTATTTTCGGTTAGGGATAGTTTCGAATTTAGAAAAAGCAAATACATTGATTACTTAGAACAATATAATTAGTCACTCAACATGGATTTAAGACGTGCGTTTATATTTGTTTTAGTGGTTCTTTTTTGGATTCTGATTGGTGTATTTGGAGGCCCGGTGATTTTTTTGGTGGCTCCTGTTACATGGTATTTATGGTTGCGTAAAGAGAATTATGAAGAGTTGTTTATAGGGTTTATTGTTACTCTTATTCTCTCAGATAGTTTGGAACCCGCACTTATTTTTGCTGGTAATTTGAAGACTATTTACATTCTTTTTTTGGGGTTGCTGGTCGTTTCTAACCGGAGTATTATTGGTGTGAAATTTCAAATATTTGCTTCGTTCTTGCCCTATTTGTTAGTAGCTTTACTTTGCTTGATTTGGAGTCCTTCAATGCTACCCGGTATCCAGAAAACGGTCAGTTATGGTTTGCTTCTATTCATTGGTCCAACGCTAGCTAACTATTTATATGGAACTAGAAAAACTTTCTTAAAGTCATTTAATTACTTAATAGGTTCAGTCCTTCTATTATCGCTAATTCTTTATTTCATTTTACCTGAAGTAGGTTCTTCTCATGGATTTCGTATGCGTGGAATTTTCGGTAACCCAAATGGGCTAGGTCTCTTTATTATTGTTTCTTTTTTGTTTTACCAATTTACCATGTGGCAAAGGCCTTCATTACTTTCGAGGTATGAAAGGTATGGACTTTTGACATTACTTGGATTGGCAACCCTATATTCTGGTTCTCGGAATGCGTTGTTATCGATATTGTTGTTTTATGTTTTTGACTTCGCATTCAAAAATTTCAAGTATTTGGGGATGATTGTTTCAATTTTTATCGTCATTGCCTTAAACTTTGTGACTGCTAATGCAGTTGAAATTATTCATGCTTTATCATTAGAGGAGTTTTTTAGGGTGGAAACCCTTGCTGAAGGGTCGGGCCGGCTTATTGCTTGGCGTTTTGCATGGGAAAACATACAAGAGAGCTTTTACTTAGGAAGAGGTATTGGATTTGATGAATATTTAATGCGTTCCAACGCATTTTACCTCTCTAAATTGGGACACGAAGGGGGTGTGCACAATACCTACCTCATTATTTGGTTAAATACGGGTATAATTGGTTTGTTGCTTTTTCTAGGATCCTTGATTTATCTTTTTATCAAAGCTTCTGCCAATAGCTTATTTGCTTTTCCTTTTTTGTTCACAGTTTTGTTTTCAATAAGCTTTGAACCTTGGCTGGCAGCTAGTTTAAATCCATATACTATTGTGTTTTTAATCACTCTTACCGGCATTCTTATTCCAAAGTCTGTGTTTGAGAATTCAAATGAAGAAATGGAATTATCTTGACCCAAGTGAAAAGAGCTTTTAAAATGTGCCTTTTAATTGCAGTTTTAGTTATAGCATCTGAAGTGGGACTTCGGATTTATGGACTAGGCCAATGGATTGTTTATGAGGAAAATAGTCGTTATGAATACTTTCAAATAGCTAATTTAAACTTCGATCGTTTCGGACACCATTATTCGACTAATTCTTTGGGAATGCGCGCTAGCCCAGAAATAGACAAAAGGGGAATACGTATTTTAAAATTTGGTGATTCGGTTTTAAATGGAGGCGCAAAAGTATCTGATGAAAATAATGTGACTAGTTTAGTATCAGACTCGTTAAGTAAATTAGTGATAGAAAATACGATTCTTAATATTTCGTCTGGCAGTTGGGGTACTGAGAATGCTTTTGAATATTTACAGGATCACAAAGAATTAAATCCCGATTTTATTGTATTGGTATTTAGCTCGCACGATTATTCAGATAATATGCATTTTAAAAATGTAGTAGGAAACCATCCTAATTGGCCCAATGAACAACCACATTGCGCAATTGATGATTTATGGTCAAAATGGCTAAAATATAAACTCGGAGAGGTGTTTAATTATCGTTTTGAAGAGCTACACTATCTAGATAATGTAATTGACACTGGCATGAGTCCGGGTTGGAATAAATTCCATTTTTATGCTCAAGATAATGATATTCCAATGTTGGTCTATTTACATCCTGAGCAGGAAGAAATTGAAAAAGGAAGATGGAAATTGAATGGCCAAAAACTAATTAGATGGTTTGATGAAAATGGTATTTCATATGTGGATGGATTGGAACAAGGCTATTTAACCAATTCTTATGAAGATAACATTCATTTAAATGCAAAAGGCCATAAGTCAATTGCACAAAATATCTTTCCTTCGCTGCTTAATTCTATTCGATCAAAGAAGTGATTACAATAAGTTTCAAGAAAATATTTATTGCATTAATTATTATTGCTCTTGTTGCAATGGCATATTTATCAAATGCTTTCGTTGTTCAACGAGGCTACTCCTCCATATTCTCATTTTTGAATTTATCTGTCACGCACGTTATTCAGGGGCAACCCGCTAAAGTGGAGCTTTCTATTGAGATAAAACCCAAACATTTTAAGAAGATTGAGCAGGTTAGAAATGATGCATTAAAAAGAGGTGTTATTATTCAACCTGAAGACCCTTATGTGCCTTGTGAATTAACTTATAAAGGAGGAATTATAAAGGGAGAAATTAGGCTTAAGGGAAAAATGACGGATCACGTTTCAGGTAAGAAATGGTCCTTTCGCGTAAAAACAAAAAAGAACGATGCCTTTATGGGTATGCAGCGGTTTACCCTACAACACCCGGGAACGAGAGGGTACGTTTATGAGTGGTTGCACCATGAGATGTGCAAGCGCGAGGGAATTATTGCTTTGCGTTATGAGTTTATTAACCTTACAGTGAACGGAGATAATTTAGGAGTATATGCGGTTGAAGAAAACTTTGGTCAGCCTTTAGTGCAAAACAATAATAGGCCTAAGGGACCTGTGTTTCGTTTTAATCCAACGCTCTATTGGCAGGCTCGATTGAATGCTATGCAACGGGTGTACATAGCGCAAGAATTTACCAATTTCCAGCATGCCCATGTGGAGGCATTTTCTAAAAAGGAAACCTTTACCGACTCCAGTTTAAAAGAATCATTTATCGATGCAAACATTTTAATGAACAAGGTGCGCTGGGGCGAAGTACAAGTTGCCGATGCTTTTGACGTTAAAAAGTTAGCCATGCGATACGCCTTGCTGGATTTGTGTGGGGGTTACCACAGTGTCGATTGGAGCGATGTAAAGTTTTATTACAACCCTGTACTAAAAAAAATAGAACCGGTGGCTTACGAAAGTTTTGGTCCGCGTTTTATCGATCACATTATTGGTAATTACCGATTTACAGACACTCAAGAAGCTTTTCCAAACGATTATCACGACATCATATTTTCGGACAGCAGCTTTTTTGCTGCATACATACAAGCCCTGCGCACGGTATCTAAACCCGGGTATTTTGAAGCGGTACTCGCATCAGTGCAGGAAGAATTGGATAAACGTGTAGCGATTCAATACAGCGAATTTCCTTATAAAGATTTTAATTTGGAGGTATTTCGACACAACCTAAAAACCATACGAAAAACCTTAGAGGCTCCTAAAAACTTTCATGCCTTCCTAAGCGGTAGAAGCAGAGACAGTATAACGCTGCAATTGCAGGTCATAGAGAGCTTGCCCACAGAGGTACTCGGAATTCGGGTAAAGGGTACAGTATTTTTGCTGCCAGTTCCAGTTGTATTGCCCGCCTTAGGAAGGAAGCATCGTCCAGTGTTCAAAACCTTGAAATGGGCATTGGATTCCACTGTAGAAGTGGATACGGAGCGCGGCAAAGACTTGGAGGTACTTTATCGCTTACTTGGAGATACAGCAAAACATTCCTGTGAGGTATTTCCCTACGAGATACACGCTTATAACCAACAAAAAAGTAACGCGATACTGCCTGTGGTTTTTTCAAAGGCGCAGGATTTTATTACGATTGATTCAACCACTAAATCCTATTTCATTAATCGCTCTGATGCCTTATTGGACCAAGCTTTTGCAGTACCACTAGGTTGGACCTTGAAAGCAACAGCTCCGCTAACATTGACAATTGGTGCACAAGGAAGCCTTCAAGTGGAAGGCAGTTTGGATTGTAAAGGAATTGAGGACGAGCCAATAGTTGTAGCGGTAAATAGTGCGGCACCTAATTGGTTGTCAATAATGCCCGGAGGTGGTCCCTCAGAATGGAAAAGGGTGATTTGTAACCTAAACTCGAACAGTAGCATCCTGCTTTATGGGGTTACTTTTGCAGCCTCTGAGTTGGAAATGAGGGGGAGTGCCCAAACGTTTATCGAAGCGTTCAATACCGAAATCAGCTTAAGTCATTCGTCTTTTGAGTCCGCTACAAAATCGGCGTTGGAGTTATCGTTTTGTAAAGCAAGCGGAATAGATTTGCGTTTTGTAGGGTGCAATAAAGGCATCGATTCAAAAGCGGGCACACTCGTACTTCAACAGTGCCTATTTCGAGAGCTTACCAAAGGAATAGAAACTAAACGCAAAGACCAAGTACAATTGGAGGCGGTAACTATGGATGGGGTGCAACTAGGAGTGGAGGTTCAAGATGGCGCGCTCTTGACATGGTCTAAGGGTAAGGTGTCCAATGCTGAATTGTTCATAAAGGTGCATCGAAAAGGGAATCGCTATGCACCAGCTCAGGCAACTTGTGCGGCAGTGGAATTGGTGGAGGTAAAAGAAACCTACGTGTTGGAAAAGGACAACAGTTTGGTACTTGATGGTGTGGAGCAAACCCCAAATAAACCATGAACAAACTAAAGTATTTACTACTTTTTATTTTGTGTTCGCATCAATTGTGGGCTCAACCTTACTCCGTCAATAGTCTGCGTTGGGACTCTAGCCTTGCACAACGGCCTGAATATACTTTTATAATTAGTGGTCATTTTTACGGTGATGGTTTCAATAAAACGCATTATCCTGCCAATACGATATTGGGCAATATTGAATTACTCAATTCGGTGGATTTTACCCTGTGCTTGGGTGATCTGTACCGCGATGTCCGATACGATCACACTTTTTACAAGAAACATTTTTACAGCCAACTGAAAAAGCCGCTGCTCAATGCGGTAGGAAACCACGACATATCTGGAAGCTTTTATCAAGATTTCATAGCGCCAACATTTTATCGATTCAAAACACTTGGGGTGCACCATATTGTGTTGGACACCGAACTGGACGACAGTAGCATCGAAGGAGAACAGCTAAACAGTCTAAAAGCAGGGATAAACGCATTTAACGAAAGTACCGCATCATATTTGATGATTTATTCACATCGTCCCATTTGGGCAGAAGAAGATAGTGTGCTTCAACGCGTGTTCAGTGACAATACACAAAGTGATTTTGGTAGTAATTTCCAAACCGACGTTGAGCCTTTACTGCAACAGATAAACTCAGGCAAACAAGTGTACTGGTTTTCAGGTTCTATGGGAGCGCAGCCCTACGCTTTCTTTTATCAAAAGCGCGAGCATATACATTATGCCATAACGGCAATTCGAGGTGCTGATAAAGATGCCGTATTGTTGGTACATTACAAGGATGGTAGTTTGAATTTTCAGACGCACTCGCTCACTGGTCAGAAGTTACTAGCTTTTGAGGACTATACGGTGGATAAGTTCACAACGTACGAAGCACCGTTGGAAATCAATTACCGCTTGATACCGCTTTGGGTAAAAAATACTATTTTTCACAGGTACTTCTGGTACGGAGTTTTAGTTGGTCTATTGGTCATTTTTGTTGTAATGAATCTAAAAAGTAAGTTGAAGAGGTGATCAATAAAACCAAAGTACTATTCCTATATACCGAAATTGCGGAATATTTTCTTGCTGCTTGCTCGGCTTTAGCTGAAAAAGCGGAAGTATTTATTGTACGATGGCCAATAAACTCCGCAGCACCTTTTGAATTTGAAGTACCAAAAGGAGTGCATATTCTAGAGCGCCAACAATACGATACGCCAGCACTCATCCAGAAGGCAAAGGAAATACAGCCCGATGTGGTTTTTTGTTCGGGTTGGATGGATAAAGGTTATTTGAAAGTGGTAAAAGCCTTATCGGAAGAAACGGTTACCGTAATTAATTTAGATAATCATTGGAAAGGGAATTTGAAACAGCGCATTGCCAGTTTGGGGGCGCAATATAGTTTTCTGAAGTATTTTAAATACGCTTGGGTTCCGGGAGCAAAACAAAAGGAGTACGCGCAGCGATTAGGCTTTCCAGAAGACAACATTTATAAGGGTTTTTACACCGCAAACCTTGAACGTTTTAATGGCGTGTTCGATCAATCTCGTCCGTCAAAGCAAACTATTTACCCTAAGCGTTTTTTGTATTTAGGACGCTACGTAGCGTACAAAGGCATATTTGATTTGTGGAAGGGGTTTGAGCAGTACAGGAACCAAGGCGGAACCTGGGAACTCATTTGTGCTGGAACTGGTGATCAATGGGATAACCGCGCAATAGCAGAAGGAATTGAACACGTGGGTTTTGTGCAGCCACAGGACATACCCAAATTGATTGAAAAATCCGGCGCTTATGTTTTACCCAGCCACGAGGAACCCTGGGGCGTAAGCGTACATGAAATGGCTGCTGCTGGATTGCCTTTGTTGCTGAGTCAAGAAGTGGGGTCCATAAGTACTTTTTTGGAGGAAGGAAAAAATGGCTTTAGTTTTCCTCAAAAAGCTCCGGAACTAATTGCAGCAGCAATGTTTAGTATTGAAAAAATGAGCGATGGTGAATTACTGAAAATGGGCGAAATTAGTCATGAGAAAGGTAATTACATAAATGCAAATAATTGGGTAAATACCGTGTTGAAAATAATTGAGGACTAATTTATGTGCGGAATTGCAGGTGTTTATGGATTAGAAGGAATAGCGGATGCGCAAGGTCTTGCCAAAGGCTTGACCAATTCCATTCAGCACCGTGGACCCGATGCATCCAATACGTATACGGATGAGTCGGTAGTTTTGGTGCATACGCGATTGAGTATCCTCGATTTGGATGAACGATCGAATCAACCCTTTAAAGACCCTGCTGGACGATACATGCTTGTTTTTAATGGTGAAATCTACAATTTCAAAGCAGTTAAAAAGGAATTATCCTCCTACACCTTTACCACGGAATCAGATTCCGAAGTGCTCCTGGCAGCGTGGCTGAAATGGGGCATTGATTGTCTCTCTCGTTTTAATGGAATGTTTGCTTTTACCATTTGGGATAAAGCAAAAAAAGAGTTGTTCATTGTCCGCGATAGAATGGGGATTAAGCCCGTTTATTTTTACCAAGGCGATAAAAACTTTGTGTTCGGAAGCGAATTAAGAGCGCTATTGTATACCGGCCTAGTGCCAAGAAAATTAGCCTCGGAACATTTAGCCGAGTACCTAAAATACCAAACGGTGCACGCACCGAGAACACTCCTTAAAGATGTTTTTTTAATTCCAGCGGGATCTTATTTGAAAATAGCAGATGCTACCGTTACCGAACATCAATATTGGAAAGCAGAAGAACAGGTGGCACAGCGGAAAGTAGATGCTGCTTCTGTAAAAGCAGAAACCAAGCAGTTGCTCATAGAGGCGGTGGATCGTCGCTTGGTAAGCGATGTGCGTATTGGCGCTTTTTTGAGCGGAGGTATTGATAGCTCGCTGTTAGTAGGCATAATTCGAAAAGAACTCAATAAACCCATCGACACCTTTGCGATAACCTTTAAGGAAAAAGAATTTTCTGAAGCCAAGTACAGCAGAATGGTCGCTGAACGTTTTCAAACCCAACACCACGAAATTGAATTATCCTCGGAAGACTTTAAAGAAAAAATTCCTTTGGCATTGGATGCCATGGATCACCCTAGCGGAGATGGCCCCAACTCCTATACGGTAGCTGAGGCGGTAAAAAAGCAAGGCATTACGGTAGCGTTATCGGGATTGGGCGGCGATGAGCTTTTTGCAGGTTATCCATTTTTCACGCGACATTTAGATTTGCAACAGAAGAAATACCTATTGAGTTTTCCTCCTTTTATTCGAGGAATTATCGGTAAACTATTAATGCAAGTAAAACCGGGAACCACTAGTCAAAAAATAGCAGAAACACTATCCTTGCCTTATTTTGATTTGGCCTATACCTATCCTGTAAATCGCAGGGTGTTGGCTGAAAACTGGATTTCAAAACTCTTGGGAAAAGAGACGAAAAGGGATGTATTGAGTGAAGAGATAAACGAACTTTTTGCTTTTGGAACTTTTGGAAGTCGTCTGCCAGAATTGAGTAAAGTATCACTGGTTGAATTGGGAACCTACATGCAAAACGCATTGTTGCGCGATACCGATCAAATGAGTATGGCGCATGCCTTGGAAGTTCGCGTGCCTTTTCTAGATCACAAATTGGTCAGCCATTGTTTGAGTATTTCCGATAAATTGAAATACCCAAAGTACCCAAAATCACTGCTGATTGAATCTTTTGAAGGCCTTTTACCGGACGAGGTGGTGCATCGCGAAAAAATGGGTTTTGTATTGCCTTGGGAAAATTGGCTGAGAAATGACTTAAAGTCCTTACTCGATAGTAGTTTTACTTTCTTAAGTAGCACGCGTCATTTTGATGCAATGGCTATAATGGAGCTAAAAACGAGCTTTGAAAACAAACAAGACGGCATTAATTGGAGCAGAGTATGGCCTTTGGTTACCTTAGGCGCTTGGATGCAAAAGCATGAAATTGACTAAGAAAAAACTCCTTGTTTTATGCGATTGGTATTTACCTGCCGTAAAAGCGGGTGGTCCCGTTCGCAGTGTTGCGGCTATTGTTACGGCATTAAAAAACGACTTTGAAATTTCGGTGCTAACGTCGGATCGAGATGTGGGAGATGACCACTCTTTTCCGGGCATTGAAACTGATGTTTGGTTGAGCAAGGACGGATATCGATTGCAATATTTGTCTCCTGATGCTAATAAAAAGACCATCAAAGCGGAAGTCGGTAAGGATTACGATAAAATCTATCTGAATAGTTTATTCTCTAAGTTTTTCACGATTCTAGCGCTGAGAAGTTTAAAAACTGCAGCTAAAAGTAAAGTGGTCATTGCTCCTAGAGGAATGTTAGGTGCAGGTGCATTGGGCTTAAAGGCGCTAAAAAAGCAAGTATTTCTTAGTCTAGCAAAAGCCATTGGTTTGTACAATAAGGTGACTTGGCATGCCTCTACTTCAATAGAAGCGACAGAAATAAGGAAGGTTTTTCCAGCTGCTAAAGTGACTGCATTGGAGAATTTGTCGGTTTGCAAACCCGCCAAATATGTAGAGAGCAGCAAGCAGGAAGGGCGGCTGAAAATGGTTTTCGTTTCCAGAATTTCAGTAAAGAAGAATTTGTTGTTTTTACTCCAACTCCTATCGGAAATCGGAGAAGAAAAAATTAGTCTAGATATTTACGGTCCTCTAGAAGATGCCGAGTATTGGGAAAAATGTTTGGTACTATTGGATGCCAACTCAGAGGCTCAATACAAAGGAGTGCTTGAACCAAATAATTCGCACAGTGTGCTCAGCGCCTATGATTTATTTGTGCTGCCGACTTTAAACGAAAATTTTGGCCATGTCATTTTAGAGGCGTTGAATAGTAGTTTACCGCTTTTGTTATCCAACAACACCCCTTGGCTCAACTTGAAAGCGCAAAATATTGGTGCAGATATACCGCTCGAAGAAAAGGAAGAGTGGAAGGAAAGCTTGCTGCAATTTACAGAGATGTCGGATAGCGCATACGAACCGATGCGTCAATCTGCATGGAATTTTGGTCAGAAAAAACTCGATCAAGACTATTTAATAAAAGAGTACGTCAATTTGTTCAGTTGAAATTACTTTTGCAATGATGCAAGAAACGGATTTAAGTACCTTTAATAACAGTTGGTATAAACCAGGCAACCCATTTAAAAGGTTGATTTGGTATGTAGTAAACTTACTGGTATTCAAGAATCCCTTGTTTGTGTTTATTGCTCCTAAATTGCTTTTATTGAGATGGTTTGGGGCGAAAATTGGCAGTGGGGTAGTTATTAAACCGGCTGTAAACATCAAATACCCTTGGTTTTTGAGTATAGGAAATAATACCTGGATAGGGGAAGGGGTTTGGATAGATAATCTGGACCAAATAACGATTGGTAAAAATTGCTGCGTGTCTCAAGGTGCCTTGTTACTCAGCGGAAATCACAATTATAAACGTTCTGCATTCGATTTAATATTAAAGCCCATTACCTTAGAAGACGGTGTTTGGATAGGCGCAAATGCGGCGGTTACTCAAGGCGTGAGATGTAAATCGCATTCCTTATTGGTAGTAGGTTCAGTGGCGTCAGCAAATTTAGAGGCCTATACCATTTACAGAGGAAACCCAGCTGTTGCGGTTAAAGAACGAATCATTAAGTCGTGAAAATCTCCATAATTACGGTAAGCTACAATGCAGCTGCGACCATAGAAGAAACGATGCAGTCGGTATTTCATCAGTCCTACGGGAACATTGAATACGTTATCATTGATGGTGGTTCTAGCGATGGCACGCTGGAGATAGTTGAAAGGTACTCGGATAAAATAGCTCATTATGTTTCCGAACCCGATGGCGGTATTTATTTCGGAATGAACAAAGGAATAGCAGCATGCTCGGGCGATTATATTGGAATTTTAAACGCGGATGATGTATACGCTTCAAAAGAAGTGCTCTCAGAGGTTGCAGAGCTCTTAAAAGCTTCATCTGCCGATACTTTATACGGCGATCTGGAGTATGTTGCGGAAGACAACCTACAAAAGGTGGTGCGAAAGTGGGTTTCGGGAAACTTTCAATCCAATAAATTTTTATCGGGGTGGATGCCTCCGCACCCTACTTTTTTTGTAAAAAAAGAATTGTACACAAGCTGCGGCGTATTTAATACTGATTTTAAGCTAGCCGCAGACTACGAGTTGATGTTGCGCTTTTTATACAAGCATAAGTTGAGTGCTGTTTACTTGCCAAAAACTTTAATAAAAATGCGAGTTGGAGGAGTGAGTAACAATAGCTTGAAAAACAGATTAGCAGCAAACAAAGAAGATAGAAAAGCGTGGGTGGTAAATTCAATACGCCCAAAATGGTACACGCTTTTTATGAAACCAGCCTCAAAATTGTTGCAATTCTTAAAAAAGTAAAACTTAGAATTTCGCTCGAGATTTTTTACGCTTGTACTTTCTTCGAGAGAAATGATACCTACTTTTCTTAAAGGAGCGTTTTTTACCTCTTATAGCATAACTGTAAGTAATGCCTGTAAATGCGTACCAGTCTTTATTGTCTGCAAAACCTCGAGGCGCCGTACCCACTGGATCTGATCCATAGCTAAAGTTTTCGCTTCCAATAAAACGGGGATCGTTTGTCCCTTCTAATTCAATACTTCTGTCTTGTAAAGCCAAGGTTGTAGGATCGGTAAACTCTGTGTGATGAACATAACGTGAGCTAACATCATCCACGTAATCGGTAAATGTTTTTCTTAGGCCTGCTTCCCAACCAATCAAATGGTTTTTATTGACCCTAAAATGAAACCCAATACCTACTGGCACTACGGGTTGGATTCTACCATAACTAACACCTTCGGTTTGCAGCGGTTGAAGTGCTACCCAACTTCCGTTCAGTTCTGCTTTAGGATTGTTGTAAAACGCACCAATGCCTCCAAACGCAAAAAGGTTGAAGTCTAAACGGTAAGTGTAGGTTCTGCCTACATCACGAATGATTAAAAAATGCCATTCCCCTCTACCACTCAATTCAATGATATCATTTTTAAAACTTAAATTTCTTGAGTAAGCGGGGTCGCTTTCAGCATTTTTATCATCTCCTCTAACTTGACCGTAGTTTACTCCTACTTGAAGTGCAAAATTTGGAGAGAAAAAATTTCGAAAAGATCCACCAGCGTGGAAGCGCATTTGGTTTAAATCTACCCCAACACCGCTTTTTCCAATATCTCCAAGGAACAAAGCTGCACCAAACTTAACACCAAAGTCTTTACTGTTAAACTGGCCGTACTGAGCAGATACTTGCATGCTGCAAACAACTAATACAGGCAGTATAAGCCTTGATAGTATTGTTTTGAGTTTCATTTCAGGCTTTACTATAGTTCTGGCAAAAATAATAAATTATCCGTATAATTTACGGTTGACCAGAACCTTATGTTGTTGGAGTTTTTCAACGAAAGCCCTAGAACAGGAGTGCATTTTAAGTGGGTGACTAAAATAATAAATAACTAAATTCGCGTTTCATGAAGGTGAATCAATCCATTCTATTAATCATTGCGAGCCTAATGTTGGTTTGTAGCTCTGTTTCAGCACAGGTTACTGCGCCGTCATTGCGTTGCATTTCGGTAGATGGCTCACAAATTAAGTTAGACTGGGTAATTTCAAACGACCCCTCAGGGGAGTTTACAAAGTATGAAGTTTTTCAGTCCATTGGAATGAGCCCTTTTGTAAACGTTGCAAACCTCAATAACCGCATCCAAAACTCTTACACGCACATCAATGCAAATTTTGGAGCCCCATCTTCAGACCACCGATATTACATAATTGCGGAATACGACGATGGAACGGTAAAAAACACCTTGCCTTCGGATACTTTACGACCTATTGTTCCCAATTTGACGGTCAATCAAAATGTTTCGGGCCAGTTGGTGTGGAATCCGATTCACACGCCCGATTTGCCAAGTTCTGCTGCAAGATACGATGTCGATAGAAGGTTTTCAGGTGCTGTGCCGAATTGGACGAACGGTCTTGCTACCCCAAATTTAGGTGATGAATTTTTTAATGATAATGTTGCGCGTTGTGATGATGAAGTTTTTTATCGGGTAAGACTGCAAGATAACAGCGGTTGTGAAAGTGTATCTGCAATTGCAAATCACGTGTTGGTGAAAAGTGCAGGCCCCGCTCCAATGAGCTTTAGTGCAATTTCAGTAAATAAGGATTTTGGGCATACAGAGTTATTTTGGGACCAACACCCAGAGCCAGAAACGATTGGTTACATCATTTTTTATGTTGATGCAAATGGTTCAGCAGTAATAATTGATACAGTAAGCAGCTCAACTTTTTCATACAAAGATTTAGATGTAAGACGCCCTGCTTTTTTAGCGGCGCAGTGTTACAGAATTGCACCAATTGACTCTTGTAGCAAAACGCAAGGTGCTATCAGTACACATTGTACCATGCATTTAACCAGAACCTTTGATCCCTGCGAAGGCGAAGTCTCGTTGAATTGGACGCCATATGATGGTTGGGATAACGGAGTGGAGCAATACGATGTGTATATGAGTACTAATAACGGCCCTTTTGTGCTGAAAGGAGAGGTTGATGGTACAGTGAATTCCTATGGTATATTAAATATTTCTGCCATTAATACCTACGCTTTTTACATTACTGCACGAAGTAGAACGGGAGGAGTAAGTTCTAACTCCAACTTATTGGGGACAAAATTTGACATAGCGGATAAAACCCAACACATAAGATTGAGGTCCGCAACTATCAATGAAAACACTTCGGTTGGAATTAATTGTTTGGTAGATCGAAAAGCTGAGTTTGATCATATTGCATTGTATCGATCGCACAGTAGAGAAGGGACTTATCAAAAAATAAGAAAGTTTGTTCCAAGTAATCGAGTAGATTCATTTTTAACCATTGAGGATACTATTCCGTTGGATAATCAATTGAAAGCATTTTACTATGCAATTGTAATTGATGAATGCGGCAAGCCTATTGTTAAGAGCAATACCATTAGTACAACTTACCTAAAGGCAGTAGGAAGTAAATATGATTTTAAAACAGAATTGAATTGGAATTTAGCCATAATTACGGACACTATTGAACAAGTTCAGCCCGCTTATTATGCCTATTATGGAATGAATCGGCAGCTGCAGGCTAATTATTTTGGTTCCTCTCGAACCGGAACTCGGCTGGAGCATCCGTTTGTCAGTGATGCTATTTACAGCAACGAATTCTGTTATCAAATCGAGCTAATTCAACAAGCAAGTACATTATACCCAAAAGAAGATATCAGTTATTCGAACATGGAGTGCTTTTTATTTGAACCTGAATTTCATATTCCCACTGCATTTTCACCGAATATTGACGGGGTAAATGAAATCTGGAAACCAGAAATTATATACGGTGAGGCTGGAAAAGGATACTTACTTCAGATATACGACCGTTGGGGAAAAATTGTATTTGAAACCGATGATCCAAATGAAGGATGGGATGGAACACACAACTCAGAGCCATGTCCTATAGGTTCGTATATCTATAAATTCAAGTTACTAAGCTACTCGGAATCGCAGATACAGCGAGAAGGAACTTTCACTTTAGTGCGATAGTCCTTTTCAATCAACACCCACTTTATTAAATTGCTTTAACAACCGCATAAACACCATTATATATACTTTTGTGAAATTTTAAAATTGGGTAAACTTTAGAAGTATGAGTGTTGAAAAAATTCTATTTGAGGGACTTACTTACGACGATGTATTATTGATTCCGGCCTATTCTGAAGTATTACCGCGAGATGTAAACATCTCCACCCAGTTTTCAAGAAATATTTCTTTAAATCTTCCAATTGTCTCTGCTGCTATGGATACAGTTTCTGAGTCTGCGCTTGCAATAGCCTTGGCTCAAGAAGGAGGAATTTCTGTACTGCACAAGAATATGAGTATTGAGCAACAAGCAAATCAGGTGCGTAAGGTGAAACGTTACGAGAGTGGAATGATTCAGGATCCTGTAACGCTTATGGAAGATGCGGTATTGGGCGATGCGCTGGGTTTAATGAAAGAACACTCCATTGGTGGAATTCCAATAATTGATGGAAATGGAAAATTAACTGGAATAATTACGAATCGCGACCTGAGGTTTGAGAAACAACTCAATAAGCCCGTTCGTGATATAATGACCAAAGAAAATATTATTACAGCCAGCAAGGGAACTACGCTTGACCAAGCAGAACAAATACTGCAAGAACACAAAATTGAGAAGTTACCGGTAGTTGATAAAGATTTCAAACTGATTGGCTTAATTACCTTTAAAGACATTATTAAATTTCGAACCAAACCAAATGCTGCAAAAGACCAATATGGTCGCTTGCGTGTGGCTGCAGCCGTTGGAGTTACTGGTGATACGTTTGAAAGAGTTGAAGCCTTGGTAAAAGCAGGTGTAGATGCTGTTGTTGTAGATACCGCTCACGGTCACTCAAAAGGAGTGATTGATTTGTTTGCAGAAGTAAAAAAGACGTTTACCACCATTGATTGTGTGGTTGGAAATATTGCCACTCCAGAAGCGGCAAAAATGCTGATTGATAAAGGAGCTGATGCCGTTAAGGTAGGAATCGGACCGGGTTCAATTTGTACTACCCGAGTTATTGCTGGTGTAGGTGTCCCACAGTTTTCAGCAGTTATGAACGTTGCTCAGGCAGTGGCTGAAACAGGAGTTCCCATTATAGCAGACGGCGGCATTCGATTTACGGGTGATGTGGTTAAAGCATTAGCAGCTGGTGGACATACGATAATGGCCGGTTCAATGTTTGCAGGAACACAAGAATCACCAGGAGAAACCATTATCTATGAAGGTAGAAAATTTAAATCCTACCGAGGAATGGGGTCTATAGAAGCTATGCAAAAAGGCTCTAGTGATCGCTATTTTCAAGATGCGGAAGACGACATAAGTAAACTTGTACCAGAAGGTATTTCGGGGCGCGTTCCATTTAAAGGAAACTTGTCAGAGGTGATTTATCAAATTATTGGAGGTATTCGAGCTGGAATGGGCTATTGTGGTGCTGGAACGCTTGAGGAACTTAGAAAAGCGCAGTTTGTAAGAATTACTTCTGCAGGAGTTACAGAAAGTCACCCGCACGATATTGCAATTACAAGAGAAGCACCTAATTATTCACGTTAATCCATCGATTTAATCAAATAAGTTATTATGAAGCAAGTAGTTAGTTTGTTGTCCATTCTTTGTGTTGGATATACCGCTTTTGCGCAAACCTCAAAAGACCCCATTTTACTAAAGGTAGAAGGACAGGAAGTGCGACTTTCTGAATTCGAAGCGGTATACAATAAGAACAATTCGAATACTCAATCGATTGATCCAAAAAGCAAAAGCGAATATTTGGATTTGTACATTAACTTTAAACTAAAAGTTGCCGAAGCTGAAGCATTGGGTATGGATACCAGTCGAAAGTTTATCAATGAACTTGCCGGTTATAGAAAACAATTGGCAGAACCTTATTTGACGGATCAGCAGGTAACAGATGACCTAATTAAAGAGGCATACGATAGAAGCAAATCTGATGTTAATGCCTTCCATATTCTTGTTCAAGTGGATGAAAATGCTAACCCAAAAGACACTTTGGCTGCGTTAAAGAAAATTCAAAACTTGCGCCGAAAAATCAATGATCCTGCAACAGATTTTGAGAAAATAGCAAAAACGGCTTCTGAAGACCCATCTGCTGCAACAAATGGAGGAGACTTAGGCTATTTCAGTGCCTTTCAAATGGTCTACCCATTTGAGTCCGCAGCTTTTAATACAGGTCTAGGATCAGTTTCTAACCCTATTCGAACTCGATTTGGCTACCACATTATATACGTAAAAGATAAACGACCTGCTAGAGGAGAAATACGCGCAGCTCACATAATGGTGAAGGTTGAAAATGCGGATGATCAAGAAGAAGTTAACTTGGCTGAAAAGAAGACGAATGAATTGTATCAGCAACTGAGCGAAGGGGCTGATTTTGAAAATTTAGCCAAGGAGTTTAGCGATGATAAGGGTTCAGCGCGTGATGGTGGCGAATTGCCTTGGTTTGGAACAGGTAGAATGGTGCCTGCTTTTGAAAATGCTGCCTTCAGCCTCGAAAATGATGGCGATTTTTCTAAGCCAATTCGAAGTCGCTTTGGGTGGCACATAATCAAAAGATTGGAAGTGAGAAAAACGCCAGAGTTTGACGCAATAAAAGAAGAACTCAAGAAAAAAGTTACTCGTGATGGCAGAGGAAAGAAGAGTAAATCTTCGTTTTATGCTAAGGTCAAAAAAGAGTATAACTTTCAAATCAATCAAAAGAATTTAATGGCCGTAGCAAAAATCATAGACAAGGATTACTATGAGAGAAAATGGACGGCAAGAGAAAAAGCAAAAGGAATGCGCAAGCCAATCTTTACCTTGGAAGACACAAAATATCTACCAGAAAAGAAAACGATTACGCAAGCAGACTTTGCTGTTTATGTTGAGCAAAACCGAAAATTTCAACGCATTCCTGAAACTGATCCAATGATAATTGTAGATCAATTGTTTGATGGTTATGTGAAACAAATTCTAACCACATTCGAGGATAAAAGGCTGGAGAAAAAGTATCCAAAATTTGGAGCGTTAATGAAGGAGTACCACGACGGAATATTATTGTTTGATTTAATGGATCAAAAAGTATGGTCCAAAGCGGTAAAAGATACCACCGGTCTTAAAGCATATTACGAAGCCAATAAAACACAGCACGTTTGGCCAGATAGACTTGACGCTATTGTTTTTAACTGTGGTGATAAAAAATTGGCTAAAAAGACCTATAAAAAGGCAAAGAAAATGATGAAGACGAATACCTATAACGAGGATTCACTTTTGGCGTTCATCAATTCAGAAAGTCAATTGAATTTGAAAATTGAAGAAGAAAAATTTGAGAAAGGTCTAAACGGATATGTAGACGGATTAGATTGGAACTCAACGGGGTTCACAAAGATTAAATCGGACAATGATAAATTCAGATTTGCTTATGTAAGGGGCTTTTTGCCTACTCAGCCTAAAAAACTATCCGAAGCTAAAGGGCTTTATATATCTGCTTATCAAGATTATTTGGAAGAAGAGTGGTTGCAAAGTTTGAACGGTAAATACAAGGTTGAAGTCTTTAGAGAGGTGCTTCAGTAAACGTTGATACGCTCCTTAAATATTTTATTACTCACTGCGCTGTTTTTCAACAGTGCCTGTACCTATTTTTCTGAACATGCCCAGCCAGATAAGGACTTACTTGCTGTAGTTGGAGACAAAAGTCTATACCTGCAAGATGTAACGGGAGCAATTCCAACTGGTTTAGATTCGGCGTCTTACAATTTGTTTTTAAAAGATGTAGTTCGGAAATGGGTGGAGGATCAAGCGCTGCTCAATCGAGCTGAACTAAATTTGAGTGAAGAACAAAAAGATTTTCAAAAGGAAATAGAAAAGTTTAGGGCGTCTTTAATTACCTATGAGTATGAGCAAGAATATATTCGACAAAAATTAGACACGGTGGTGTCTGAAAGTGAAATTGAGGCATTCTATAATGAACGACCAGAAAATTTTCAATTAAAAGATTACGTGCTGAAAGCGCGATTTTTGAAAATTGATGAAAACGCACCAAAGCTGAAAAAAATTGAAAAATGGATAACATCTTCAGATGTTGAAGATCTATTGGAATTAGAGGAGTATTGCATTCAATATACCACCACATTTTTAGTAGAAGATAAATGGATTCAATTGTCAAACCTGCTTAATGTCATTCCCTTGGATGTAATTGATCCAAAAGCATTTTTAGTAAACACCAAATACAAGGAAATTTATAGTCCACCCTTTAAATATTTTTTGTTCATTTACGATTATCGATTAATAAATACACTTTCTCCACTTCAAGTAGAACGTGAAAAAATAATTAATGCTATAATTAATGAAAGAAGAATGACCTTGCTGAAAAATATGCGCGGTGGAATTCTTTCTGAAGCTATGAATAGAAATGAAGTTCAGATCCTGATAAAATGAAAAAATTAAGTCTATATGTACTTCTTTTAATCGGCTATTCCTCTTTTGCTCAGGGAGATGAGAACCTGGTCGACGGCGTTGTCGCAGTTATCGGAGAAAATATGATTCTCAAAAGTGAAATTGAGGAGCAGTATGCAAGTTTTCTTCAATCCGGAAAGCCAGTAAACGACAATACGCGCTGTGAACTTTTCGAGGAGCTTTTGTTTTCTAAGCTATTGCTTGGGCAGGCTGAAGAAGACAGTTTGTTTGTGGGTGAGGATCAGATCAATAGTGAAATAGATAGGAGATTGCGTTATTTTATTTCTCAATTTGGAAGCAAAGAAAAGCTAGAAGAATTTTACGAGAAGTCAGTAGAAGAGATACGAATTGAGTTCCATGATCCAATTCAAGAACAGTTGATGACTCAGCGAATGCAAGAACAAATTTCTGGAAATGCTTCTGTGTCACCTGGAGAAGTTAGGGCATTTTACGATGAAATACCCAAGGACAGTTTACCAGAAATTAGTGCTCAAATTGAATTGAACCAACTTGTTAGAAAACCACCGATTAATGAAGGAGAGCGCGACAAAGCACGAAATAAATTGCTTGAATTCAGAAAACGTATTGTCGAAGGAGAAGATTTTGGAACACTTGCGTATTTATACTCCGAAGATCCTGGAAGTGCGCGTGAAAATGGACAATTGGGCTTTATGAGCCGTTCAGAGTTAGTCTCTGAGTTTGCAGCTGTTGCCTTTAATTTGGAGAAAGAGGAAGTATCGGGAGTCGTAGAAACAGAATTTGGTTTTCACCTTATTAAAATGAATGAAAGAAGTGGGCAAAAGGTAAGTGTGAGTCATATTCTTATTTCACCAAAAGTAGTTTCTGGTGACTTATTAGCGGCAAAGTCTTTTCTGGACTCTATGAAGAACAGCATTCAAACCATAGACACACTCACCTTCGAGCTTGCTGCAACATTGTTTTCTGAGGATAAAGAAACGCGTTTCAGTGGTGGGATTATAGTCAATCCTTTATCGGGCTCAGCAAAATTTGAAATGGAGCAAGTCTCCCAAATTGATCCTTCGCTTTATTTGATGATAGACAAACTAAAAGTTGGTGACATTGCTGGACCCGAATTGGCTCAAATGCGCGATGGCTCTAGAGTTTATAGAATTGTTATGTTAAAGGATGTTACAGATGCACATACAGCAAACCTCAAACAAGATTATCAGTTCATTCAAACTTTAGCTTTGAACAAGAAACAATCTGAGGTAATGAACGAGTGGATTTCAAGTCATGTAAATCGATTTTATTTAAAAGTTGATGAGCGTTACAATACTTGTAAATTTAAGTACAACTGGATTTCTACCACAGCAAAAGCAGATAAAAAAGATGAGTGAAGTAACGAGTGAAGATGTAAAGGCAGTTGAGGAATTTGGAGTTAAGTACAAAACGCTTCAAAAGGAAATAGCCAAAGTTATCGTTGGACAAGATGAGGTAATCAAATTTGTACTCATTTCAATTTTTTCCAAAGGACACTGCTTGCTAGTTGGTGTGCCTGGTTTGGCTAAAACCTTATTGGTAAATACCATTTCAGAAGCACTGGGATTAAATTTTAGTAGAATTCAATTTACACCAGATCTAATGCCCTCGGATATTATTGGATCTGAAATTCTAGATGAAAACCGAAATTTTAAGTTTATTAAAGGACCCATTTTTTCAAATATTATTCTTGCTGATGAAATAAACAGAACTCCGCCTAAAACACAAGCTGCATTGCTTGAAGCGATGCAAGAAAAATCGGTTACTGCAAATGGGCACCATTACAAATTAGATGCACCATTTTTTGTCTTAGCCACTCAAAACCCTATTGAACAAGAGGGAACTTATCCCTTGCCGGAAGCTCAATTGGATCGTTTTATGTTCAATGTATGGGTCGATTATCCCTCGTTTGAGGAGGAACTAGCGGTTGTAAAAGCAACGACAGCAAATATTTCTAGTAATGCAGAAAGAGTATTGAGTGCAGAAGAAATATTAAAGTATCAGGATTTGGTTCGAAAAATTCCTATTGCAGATAATGTAATGGAATATGCTGTTCGATTAGCGGGCAAAACAAGGCCGAATGAAAATGCACCGGAGCTTGTTTCAAAGTATTTAAGTTGGGGAGCAGGACCAAGAGCCTCGCAGTATCTTGTTGTCGGTGCTAAATGTCATGCATTGATAAATGGTAAATTTTCTCCAGATATCGAGGACGTGCAGGCAGTTGCAGCTTCAGTATTGCGTCACAGAATAGTGCGCAACTACAGAGCCGAGGCAGATGGTTACTCGGTTGAGAAAATTATTTCAGAAATTCTATAAACTTATTTTATGAAGGCTCTTGTTGCACTTTCTGGTAATGGAGTATACGACGGCTCCGAAATTCATGAATCAGTATTAACTCTGCTGCACCTCAATATGCAGGGCATTGAATACCAGTGCGTTGCTCCAAACATAAAACAGTACCATGTCATAAATCACACAAATGGTGAGGAGATGAAGGAATCGCGTAACGTCTTGGTAGAAGCGGCCAGAATTGCGCGCGGAGATATAAAAGATTTAAGTGAAGTTTCCATAGCAGACTATGATGCTTTAATCCTTCCAGGCGGTTTTGGTGCTGCTAAAAATTTTACAACTTGGGCTTTTGATGGCCCAAAAGGAAGCGTTTTGAAGGAAATCAAAACCATTATTCTTGAGACAGTGAAATTGAAAAAGCCAATTTTAGCTATGTGTATGGCTCCCGTAGTAATTGCAAAGTCGCTAGAGGGAAGCACGATTTCTGCTAAGCTTACCGTTGGAAGCGATAAAGAAGCCACACCATACGAAATTGAAGCAATTAGTGCTGGAATGGAATCAATTGGAGCTAGGGCAGAAAAAGTATCGGTACGCGAACTTACTGTTGATACAGAACATAAGATTATTACCACACCTTGTTACATGATGGAGGCATCTATAAGTGAAATTAGTGAAGGTATTGCTAAAGCTGTATCTGCTCTTAAATTAATGTTGTAGCTTGGAAAAACGCTTTTTTACTACTCCAAGAACAGCTCGATTTTACTTACTTGGAAATACGCTAAACCCAACTAAAATATGGGTGGCAATTCATGGATACGGGCAGCAGGGAAAATATTTTTCAAAAAAAGTTGAAGCATTGCTGGTTGAGGAAACCTTGGTCGTTATTCCCGAAGCGCTAAATAGATATTACCTCAAAGGGTTTAATGGTAGAGTTGGAGCTACTTGGTTGACTTCAGACGATAGGCAAGCAGATATTCAAGATAATACGAATTACCTCGAAGAACTCATCACATCTATTCATACGCAATATCCGTCAATAAATGAACTCAATGTGTTCGCTTTTTCGCAGGGTATAGCTACCGCTTGCAGATGGTACGCTGAGTCAAGGTTTTCCGCCAAGAAGTTGGTTTTTTGGGCAGGCTCATTGGCAAACGATCTAAACTTTAATCAGTATAAGAATAAGTTTAACTCAAGCGAAATAGCCTACGTATTTGGTAATAGTGACGAGTTTTTTGAAGCATCAAAAATTTTAATGAACGAGAGTTTATTTTTGAATGCGAATATTGATTATCAATTGGTTACCTTTGAAGGCAAGCACGTAATAGATTCCAAATTATTAAAGGAATTGGCACATGATAAGAGAAAGTAATTGGTTAAAAAGAATATTATTAATTCTACTTGCAGTAGTTTTAATCTACTTGGTTTGGAACCTTCAAACGCTTATAGTTTATGTGTTAATTTCTGGAATCATCTCTATTGTAGCCAATCCTTTAGTCGCGTTTTGTGACCGATTAAAGTATAAGAAAATAAGAATCCCACGCGGCATATCTGCTATACTATCGCTGATATTAATTTGGGGAATAGTCATCGGAGTAATGAGTATTGTAATACCTATATTCTCATCACAAATATCCGTGCTTTCTAATTTAGATTACGATAATATTTGGCACAAATTGAAAGGCCCAATATCTAATTTTGATGCTCAATTACGCCAGTTTGGTGTGTTGGCAGGCGATGGTGAGCAAAGTGTTGACATACTCAAAGAGCGGGTAAAGGAGATGCTAAATGTTTCTGATTTGGCCTTGGTGTTTTCTTCAGTATTAAATGGTTTAGGTAATGTATTCGTTGCATTTTTCTCGATATCCTTCATTTCGTTTTTTTTCATTAAAGAAAAAGGAATGTTTATGAGCATCTTGTTTGCACTCATACCAGCAAGGTATAAAGCGGAAGCTGATGTTGTAATGTCTAAAAGTAAGAACTTGTTATCGCGTTACTTTTTGGGCGTTCTTTTACAAATTACTGTCATATTTATTTTTCTTTTCTCAACCTTAGCACTGCTTGATGTTAAAAGCGCATTTCTTATCGCACTTTTTGCTGCCATTGTTAATATTATCCCGTATATCGGGCCGTTTATTGGCGCCTTTGTAGGAATAATAATCGCTGTTACTACTGGCCTAGATACAATTCCCATGAATGGACTTTTGCCATTAGCAGGAACTGTTGCTCTGGTATTTCTGGTAGTTCAACTGTTGGACAATATTATTTTCCAGCCTTATATTTTCTCGAATAGTGTGCATGCCCATCCATTGGAAATCTTTTTGGTTATTTCTATAGCTGGCACTTTGGGAGGAATTACTTCCATGATATTGGCCATTCCACTTTATACCGTAATTAGAATTATAGCAAAAGAGTTTCTTTCACAATTTAAGATTGTTCAAGACCTCACCGATAACTTATAGAGTATGAAGTATAGCCTTAGTGAGTTAAATGAAATTATTGAAAATCGACGAACGATTTTTCCAGAGCAGTTTTCAGATCGGAAAGTGCAAAAAGAGCAGGTTGAAAAATTAATAAATGCTGCTAAATGGGCTCCAACGCATAGGCTGACTCAACCCTGGCGCTTTACGGTTTTTATGGAACAAGGCTTAAGAGATTTTGGTCAGTTTCACGCAGAACTTTATAAAGTTAATGCACCAACCGATGCATTTAGTCAAATGAAATACGACAAGATATTGAACCGCGCAAAGCTTTCTTCTGCGATTATTGTAGTCGGAGTTAAAAAAGACCCTTTCAATAAAGTCCCTTTCTTGGAAGAAATTGCGGCGACTTCTGCTGCGGTTCAAAACATGGCTTTAATGGCAACAGCATATGGCTTGGCTTTTTATTGGGGAACAGGAGGGATGACCTTTTCCGAAGAAATGAAGTTGCATGTGGGTTTAGAAGCAGAAGATCAGGTTTTAGGCCAATTATTTTTAGGGTATCCAGCTGGCGAATGGCCAAGAAAAACGCCCAGAAAACCAATGGAATACTTTACCGATTGGCGCATCGATTAAAAGTCAGTTTTAATCTTTCCCAATCAATCGTTTTTCGAATAACCAAGGTCCTAAGGGTATGAAGCTTGCTATTCCTGCAAGAAGCAGTTTTGTAAACTTCCAATTGTATTTAAAAAAGACATAAAGTGCTGCGATAAGGTAGCCCATGAAAAAAACGCCATGCGCCCAGCCGGCATATTTAACCATTAGTGGCTCGTCCCAGATATATTTTAAGGGCATAGCAATCAACAGAAGAAATAAAAACGAAAAGCCTTCAATTCGGCCAATCCACTTAAATGCATTCATAGATAGAATTTTGTTGAACTTAACTTATAACAAGAGCTTTTGGCTCAAAAGTTATTTTGAAATCACAAGGGCTTTATTTAAAGTCTGTGCTCCCACTTTTATTGCCAGATGGTAAACACCATTTTGAAGTCCAGAAACATCAATGTCCGAAGTGGTTTCAGCATTTATTTGCTGACTCAAGATTATTTTTCCAGAGATGTCCAACAAGTTGGCATAGGCCGTTTGGTCTTTTGAAAGCACTAATTTTAAATGAACAACATCGCTTGCTGGATTAGGATACACCATAACATTATCTTTATTTAGATCTGTTATTCCAACCGTATTTTCATACTTAAACTCAACAGCGGTATTAATTCCTGGGCTCAATAATTCGTAGCTGCCCGAATTCGTTGTGTCGTATTTTACTGCCCGAATTATATAAGAATAGCTGCCATCTGATCGGTTTGTAGAATCTACAAAGCTAAGTTCAGTAATAGGTGTCTTCGAAAGTTGAGTGGTAGTGCGTTGATAATCAAATACCCTGTAGACATGGTAGCCGTCAACTTGACCAGGTGCAGCGTTCCAACTCAGTGTTATTTTGTTATCAGCACTTGTTCCAGATGCATTGGTTGGCGGCTGAATATAGTTCAGCTTCAATGTTGGGTCACCCATTAATGCCATGTGCGCGCCGTTATGACTGCTATTAAAATTTCCAGTGAAGTAGTCACCTCGATTATTCATAGATTCCTTTGCTCCAAAACCTATATTTTTTCCCAAAGCCATAGTATGGATATACCATTTTGGAATTCCTCCCCAAAAAGAAACTAATGCTGAATTAGCTAAAGGGGCTTTTAGCAAGTTGTTCCGTATATCCCAGTCTCCAAAATAACTTCCCGCTAATATGGTAAAAATACTTTGCAAAGTATCTGCTGCAAAGTCACTTGTTCTTCCTACACCACTGCATGAAGTGTAGCTCCCTGCGCCACAACCGTAACTCCATTGATAAGGAGCAGTCTTCATTTCTGTAAAATAGTCTTTACTCGTCACGCTGTCAGGGGTGTAAAAGGAGGTGAAATTGTTCCAGCCTGTTGATGAAAGATTTAAACTTCCAAAATTATCGTCAACCAACGCTCGTTTTATTGTTTGTGCTTTTCCCCTTCGGTAACTGTGGTTGCGATTCAAATAATCCCGCACCAGTTCGGTGTCACTTTTACTAAATGCCGGCATATCGAATAAATCTACTCTCCCTAATTCATAATTTACATTCCCTGGCAAGCGAGATTGATCCAATTTTCCATCACCAACAATGTTGTAATTTCTACTTCTTGATCCTGTTGTATTATTTACTCTAGTATCTGTCCAATTGCCATCGAAACAAGCGTAATACGTATCGGCACTCCAGGCTCCTGTATGGCCTCCACTGCCAACAACGTGACCGTCGGGTGGTGGAAGATCTCCACCATAATCCCCAGAGTAAGGAACAGGAACATGGCCAATAATGAAAATAGTTTTTAATCGATTATCCAAGTTCTTGGCTTCAACATCAATGCTGGATTTCACATCTTGTACACTCATAGTGCGCGGAATGAATAGCGAAGTTACGTTCCAACCTTCGTTTAATAAATCTTCTTCCAATCTAGAAATCTCGCTGGACAATGCATTTTTATAGGCTTCATCAATTAACAATAAAGTATTTCCCATATAAAAATCGGCTTGTTTTTTTATCCCACTATAGGCGTAGCCATGAAAACTCGAATTGCCACTGCCAGCTGTTACGTAATATTCGTAGCCTTCCCCAACTAGCACGTCGGAATCGGTGAAAGTAGTATCATTAACCATGTTTACTTTCACAGGACTTCCCCATTGGGCAGTATCTAAATCATTTCGTTTATATATCCTGTAATTAGATACGGTAGAGATTTTAGCCCAAGAAAGGGTAACTGATTCAGGCGATTCGTTAATGGTTGCACTAATTTTAATGGTTTCTCGTTCTCCTTTTTTTTGTGCCGAAATACTGCCTAGGCAAAAAATGGTAAGGGTAATAATCAATAATTTTCTCATGTCTTAATTGCTTATTCTTTTGGGGTGTGAATATACATTAAACGATAAGGATTTTAAAAATCCGATTAATGTAATTCCTTGTTTTTCTGCTAATTCAACTGCAAGAGAGGATGGAGCTCCCACGGCGCACATTATACTTACTCCAGCGCGAGCAGCTTTTTGAACGAGTTCAAAACTAGCGCGGCCACTGACCAATAAAATTTCGTTTTCTAGTGGAAGACTTTCTGCGAATAACCGTGCACCAACAACTTTATCCAATGCATTATGTCTGCCCACATCCTCGCGCAAAATTTTAATATTTCCATCAGTATCAAACAAGGCTGAGGCATGCAAGCCACCGGTAAATTCAAATACCGTCTGAGCTTGTCTAAGTTTTTGCGGTAAATCGGTAATTACTGAAGCATTAACGGAATGGGAGGATAGATTTATGGGACATTCTACTTCAATGGCTGCCATACTGGATTTTCCGCAAACTCCGCAACTCGAAGTAGTATAAAAATTTCGCTGAAAGGTGTCTTGATCCAACTCATGGTTATCCTGAATCAGCACTTTTACCACATTTTCTTTTTCCTCTTCTTTCTCAACCGTTTCGCAGTGGCGAATTGATTTGATGTCTGCATAATTATTTATTATTCCTTCAGAATATAAAAAACCAAGGGTAAGCTCTAAGTCGTGACCAGGTGTTCGCATAGTTACTGAAAGCGGGCGCTCAATCCGTTCAGTTTGTTGTAGATAATTTAGGCGTATTTCTAATGGTTCTTCCACCGCCAGCACATCTGGAGTTAAGGTGGACTTCTTATTCAGCCATTTATTTACTTCATGAGCTTTTACACTGCTTTTAGTCATATTAGAGGAATGCGATATACTTTTGCTCAAATTTCGCTTTTTTCATTATGAAACGCTTCAATATTTTCTTTTATCTCGTTCTCTTCGCACTTATTTCTGGATGCGAATCAACTGTGCCAAAAGTACCAACAGCAGATGTGGTTATTGTTCAAGTCAATGACATTTATGAAATCGCTGGAGTAAATCGAGGAAAAGAAGGAAATCTATCTAGAGTGCAAGGCTTGGTAGACAGTTTAAAAAAAATATACCCGCAAGTTTTATTGGTTCATGCAGGTGATTTCTTGAATCCATCCTTGATTGGAAATTTAAAAGATGAGGATGGCGAAAAAATTCAAGGAAAGCAAATGGTTGAGGTTATGAACGCTATGAGTTTTGATGCAGTGGCATTTGGAAATCATGAAATAGACTTAAACTATCCTACCCTGCAAAAACGTTTGAATGAAATGGAATTCGATATGATTTCCGCAAATTTATTGTTTAAAGACTCAATAGGTATGCGTCCTTTTCGTCAGCGGGAAAGAAGCATTTCAGGCTACAAGAATTTTTCAGTCAAAACCGAATCTGGAATTAAAACCTTATCCCTGCTGTCGGTCATTTTGCCCTATAATTTGAAAAATTATGTGCATTATGAAAAAGTAAGTGCTGCCATTCAAACTAATATGGTTGGTCTAGAAGAAAAAGCCGATGGCGTTTTTTTATTATCCCATTTAAATAGAGAAGAGGACAATATCATGGGTGAAAAATTTCAGAACATTAATTTGATAATGGGAGGGCACGATCACTATAATTTTTGTGACACTGTAGGAAGTGAGCGCTATGTAACTAAAGCGGACGCTAACGCTCGAACAGCTTGGATACACTACGTCTCGTGGAATGATGCCTCAAAAGAGTTTTTGAGTAAACCCGTTTTGATTCCTATTAACAGCGCAATTAAGAAAAATGTTGAAGTTGAACAAGTGATAGAGCGTTGGAATCAATTTGCAAGTCAGAAAACGTCGGTGCAAGGCTACGAAATGACAAATGTCCTTGTGAATATTGATCGACCACTCGACGCTCGAGAAGAATCCATTCGAAGTCAGCAAACTGATTTTGGTAAATTAATTTGCGAAGCCATGGCCTCTAAATACGACACCGCGGATGCAGTGGTATTGAATTCTGGCTCTATTCGCTATGACGATTTGATCTTGAACGCGCTTACTGAAGGTGATGTTCTTAAAGCATTGCCTTTTGGCGGAGGAATTAAAGGAGCGTATTTAAGCGGTGCCGATTTATTGAGGGTTTATGCAGCTAGTGAGCAAAATTCGGGTTCTGGTGGATATTTACAAGTTCTGCAATTTCCAAAAGACATTTCTGAATACGGAATGTATTTCGTAGTTACAACAGATTATGTAAGTTCTGGTCGAGAAAAGAATTTAGAGTTTATGAAAGGATTTGAATGGGAGCAGCCAGAGGACTTAGCGGAAAATGAAAATGATATTCGAAAAATATTGATTCAATATGTAGGGCATTCAGCTAGTTGACAAGCCAACACTTTCGATTGATTTTAGATTTTATTCCCTTTTAGCTGTTCAGTTTTGATTGGCCCAGTTAGACAGAATTGCTTGACTACTTCAAAATAACCAAGTTCTGTGAATTTGAAATTTAGTCCACCGTAAAATAACCCACCAAGGGATAATGATCCGAGAGATCCTTTTTAACGACTTCGAAATGATGGTTTTTGATGCTGTTGCTGTACATCATATAATCGATTCTTAAAAGTGGAAAGGCACCGTTATAAGTATGCCCAAACCCAGTTCCAGATTCGACAAAAGCATCGTTAAGGTCTCCCTTAATTTGTTGATAAGCAAAGGATAATGGAGTGTCATTAAAGTCGCCACAGACAATTACTGGATACTGACAATCGTATATGTGTTGTCTTATGTTTTCTGCTTGTTCTTGTCTTTTCGAGTAGGCAGATTTTAGTTTACCCAAAACCGATTTGGCGTCATTGAGTTTTTCTTGTTGAGACTCGCCGTTGTATTGGAACACATTCATGTCTTTTTTACCCAATCCCAGGCTTTGTAAATGCATATTGTAGATTCGAATAATGGTTCCGTCAAAATCAATATCCGTATAAATACACATATTGGTGCCTTCTCGCTCAAAATCAACGATGCCTTTTTCTACGATGGGGTATTGAGATAAAGTTGCGATGCCGAAAGAATTTCCTCGAAATTCAACCAATACCTCAACATGTCTGTACTTGGCATGTGTTATCCTTTTAATAGAATCGTAAGGAGCAAATCCCTTTCGTTTTGTGTCGAAAAATTCCTGAAAGCAATAGACATCGTAAATCCCTTCATCTAAAAACTCAAATACTTTTCTACTATCCTCCGTTTGGAATTCAGGACCGTTGAGTCCAAGTGCTCTTAGATTGTGTGATAAAATACGAATGCTGTTTACAGGCGGATATTCGTTGACCTCATTCGACTGGTAAAATTTCGAAAAGTGAAAGTAACCCAGTGCTATTGCCACTGTGCTTAGAAATACGTGCTTTCTTAACCGGATGATCCAGTACAAGATAAATACTCCATTAGAAATAATGAGCAGTGGATATGCCAATCCGAAAATGGATATGTACCAGTAGTCTGCAGGGTTAACATAGGGAGCTGCATAAGAAATAAGCAAGGCTAATGCCGCTATTATGTTAAAGACATAAATTGTCTTGTCAACTATAGATAAAGCTGTTTTTCGCATGACTTATTGTAAAGTCAAAGATGAATAAATGAGCCTGAAATTGTTCCTGAATGCAGAGCAGGTTTTGAACAACTTTTAAAGCCTTCTTACCTTCGTCCGCTAGCTTTAAACAAAATTTCCTTCTCGCTTTCGGTAAGTGAATCGTAACCCGACTTTCCAATTTTGTCTAATATGGTATCAATTAGTTGCTGTTGCTGTTCTTCTGACATATTGCTTGATCCTGAGCTGGGAGGAGGAGTACTTTTTTCACTTTTAGCTTTTGAGGTATTATTCGATACAACGCGCATTTTCTTCTTCATAAAAGGATTGCGAAGCGCAAACAGAAAACTGTAGAATGGCACGGACCAATCTTTTCCTTGCTGTAAATTTCTCACAAAGAAAAAACCCAATGCAGCACCGCCAATGTGCGCGAGTTTACCGCCCATGTTTACCGAAAAATCCAATACAGAGGTTAGAATTAAAGCACCAATTGCAAGGTACTTTAGCGGAACAGGTCCGATGAGGAAAAGGCTAATTCGGTAATCAGGCAACAATGTGCCTGAAGCAGCAACAATAGCCATTACACCCGCTGATGCGCCCAAAAGTAAACCTCCCATTGGGAATGAACCAGACATTGCTAATAGGTTGAAACTTAAAGAATACAGCAGTCCACCCGCAATTCCACCTAAAAAATAAATAGCAGCAAACCGCCTAGGTCCCAGGTATTCGAGCAAAATCTTTCCAATCCAATACAACCAGAGCATATTGAATAAAATGTGCATTAGATTGGCGTGTAAAAACATATAGGTAATAATCGACCAGAAATGCAGTAGAAAAGAAGCAGCGTCGCCAGGCAATGCAAACCAGTTTACGATAGGAATAAATCGGCCAAATAATTCCGTGATTAGAAAAACAACAACATTTACCACAATGATTTTGGAGAGTGGATTGTCTCCCGTAATAATTCGTTTAAAGTCGTCGAGAATGAAGTTTGCCATTTCTAAAAATATTTTCTTTTGGCATTTCTCTGCCAATATTTAATGAGCAAAAAGCCAAACAACATTCCGCCCAAATGCGCAAAATGCGCCACATTGTCACCGGGTCGTTGCTGAATTCCATTTATAAGTTCCAATGCTCCATAACCAGCCACAAAATATTTTGCTTTAATTGGTATAGGAATAAACATCATGTACAATGCGGTATTTGGATACAACATACCAAAGGCCAGTAAAACACCAAATAAACTTCCCGAAGCTCCAACAAGTCCCGTATTGTAAAGCGCGTTTAAGTTACCCATATTAGGATCGACATAATTGCGGCCAGTAACAATTAAATCTGCTCCTCCTTGCTTTACGTAGGCTATGGCTTCTAGGGTCATTAGGCCCTCTAAATGCACTATTTCGAAGTACACTATGCCGTAGTGTAATAAAGAGGCTCCGATTCCTGTGATTAAGTAATAAATCAAAAATCGCTTCTGCCCCCAAGCATTTTCAATTTGACTGCCAAACATCCAAACTGCAAACATGTTGAAGAAAAGGTGGGAAATACCACCGTGCATAAACATGTAAGTGATTAATTGGTAGGGCGCAAAGAGTTCCGATTCAAAATAGTGTAAGCCTAAGGTATTTGAAAGATCAATGTTTAGTGAAACATTAAATGAAAGTGTTGCTAAAAACATTAACCCATTGATAATGAGTAAGTTTTTTACAACCGGAGGTAACGTTGAAAACCCTTGACCACCTAGCCCTTGCATTATTCGAAAGAGCTTAAGAGTTGTTCAATACTGTGATTCACGATGATTTTTTTTCCAGCAGGATTGTAATTGGGGTTTTCGCAGGCAAATAACTCATCAATCAACATTTGCATTTCGAGTTTATCCATTTTTCTACCGGGTTTCACCGCACTTTTTTGTGCCAATGAATAGGCTAGGTTTACGCGTCCATCTAATTTTAATTCCGTGTCATTCAGTTTGTAATTCCCAATTATTCCGTCAATTACATCCAGGGCATTGCCGTTTTTTATTTCGCTAGGCATACCTCTAACAATGAAAGCATTTTTTCCAAAAACATCAATATCAAAACCCATGCATCTTAATTGAGGTAACAACTCTTTTAACAAATCTGAGTCATTAGGGTTTAAATCTATATTCTCGGGAAAGATGAGTTGTTGCGCAATGCCGCTGCCTTGAGCCAATTGGCCTAAGTATCGCTCAAACAGAACGCGCTCGTGCGCACGCTGCTGGTCAATAAGCATCATTCCGGTTTTTATTTGAATGATGATAAAACGATTGTGCAATTGAATGATTTTGTCTTCTGCAGCTGAATTTGAGTCCGTTTCACTCGAACTTACCAAATTGGCACCTTGCTCAAATTCATTTTCCATAGATTCGAAATCCACGCTAGATTGCAGTTCAGAGTCTTTATTTTGTAATAGACTTTCCCAATGATCTACTGGAGTTGAATAAGCTGGGTTTACCGCACTGTAATCCATTTTACGGCTAATTCCACTGGCATTTTTACGCGCATTGAATGGATTGTAATCTGGATCCACAGAAATTCCGGGAATGGAAACATCTTTATTTTTTTTAAGCTGGTCAAAGGAGGTTTCGCGATTAAAATCGAGAGAAGGGGTTATGTTGTGTTCGCCGAGTGCTTTTTTTACCGAAGAGCGAATGATGGCGTAAACCGATTTTTCATCCTCGAATTTTATTTCCGTTTTAGTCGGATGAATATTTATGTCCATTGAGCTAGGATCCAAATCCATTTTTAAAAAATAGGAGGGATGGTAACCTTTTGGAATAAGCTCTTCAAATGCTTGCTGAACTGCATGATGCAGGTAGTGGTTTTTTATAAATCGATTGTTTGCAAAAAAGTACTGCTCTCCCCGAGTTTTTCTAGCAAATTCAGGTTTGCAAATAAACCCTTTGATAGATACAATGTCTGTGGTTTCTTGAACTGGAACCAACCTATCGTTAAAATTTTTTCCGAAAACGGCAACTAAACGCTGTCTGAATGTTCCTTGTTCTAAATGGAAAAGCTCATCACCATCTTGGTAAAATTGAAATTTTACGTCGGGATAAACCAAGGCAATACGTTCAAATTGATCGATAATGTGCCTGCCTTCCACCGCGTTTTTCTTCAGAAACTTTCGTCTTGCAGGAATATTAAAAAACAAATTTTTAATCGAAATAGAAGTTCCATTGGGACTGCTGCAAGGTTCTTGTTTGGTGACTTTACTCGCCGAAACTTTTATCAAATTTGCCAGTTCGTCATCACTTCGTTTAGATTTTATTTCAGCTTCGGAAACCGCTACAATACTCGCAAGCGCCTCGCCTCTAAAACCCATCGTAGTAATGTAAAACAGGTCTTCTGCATTTTTAATTTTTGATGTTGCATGTCTTTCTACACTCATTCGAATATCGGTAGGAGACATTCCTTTTCCGTTGTCTATAACCTGTATAAGTGCTTTACCGGCGTCTTCGACAATTAATTTCACTTCAGTTGCCCCAGCATCAATGCTATTTTCCAGCAATTCTTTGACGACAGATGCCGGACGTTGAACGACTTCACCAGCGGCAATTTGATTGGCCACATTGTCGGGCAATAAATTAATAACGTTTTCCATTAGCTATTGAGGTAAAGGTAGATTACTGCAAATAGGAAGGCAGCGATTAGCGCCACTCTAATATTTGACTTTTGTATAATTCCCTGGCGACTGCCTCTTTCCCAGTCCGATCGAAGGCGCTTTCTCAACAATTCACTATCGAGTTCACCTCTTTTTTCTGTAGCTACTTCTTTTTCAATACGAGCTATGCGCTGTGCTAACTCTTCCTTTTCGGCATCGTAATAAACAGGCTTGTAATTAAACCTTTTGTACCTCGGAAGTTTAATGAATGATGGAAGTTTGTTTCTCATAAAATACAAATCAAAGATATATACTTTGGCTGGGTTGTCTTGCGATTTCAGAGGCTCAATTTGCCTAAAAATTGGTAAGAAAAGAAGATTACGTAATCCAATATCCAATGTTGAAAAGCTATCGTGTATGCCCCGAACTTGGCAAGGGCAAATGGTACTTTTATTGCAACGTCAATTCTCTTTTAATTATGCGCTTCACAACACTTTTTTATATCGTTTTTTTATTCTTCAGCACTACTGCAATTGCTCAGTTTAGTGAAATAGCTGAAAGTGATGCAGCTCAACCTTACCTCAAAACCTTTAAAACACCGCCATTTTTACTGGACTCTTCAAATACTTGGGTGAATCGTCAATTGAAATCCATGAGTTTGAATGAGAAAATTGGTCAACTTTTTATGGTTGCGGCTTATTCAAATAGAGGAGAAAGTCATGCGAATGAAATTGAAAAATTGGTGTCAAAGCAGGGCATCGGAGGTTTAATTTTCTTTCAAGGAGGTCCAATTCGTCAAGCGCGATTAACCAATCGCTATCAATCAAAAGCTAAAGTTCCGCTTATGATTGCTATGGATGCTGAATGGGGCTTAGACATGCGCTTGGATAGCACAATTGGATACCCAAGACAAATGGCATTGGGAGCGATAAAAAACAACGATGCCATTTACGAAATGGGCGCTGCCTTGGCCAAGCAGTGCAGGCGCATTGGAGTGCATGTAAATTTTGCACCAGTAATTGACGTTAATAACAATCCGAATAACCCTGTAATAAATAGCCGATCTTTTGGTGAGAATAAAGTCCTAGTTGCGAAAAAGGGTATTGCATATATGAAAGGGATGCAAGACAACTTAGTACTGGCGTGCGGTAAACATTTTCCAGGACACGGAGATACTGACTCTGATTCACATAAATCTTTACCAACTATAAATCATAATTTGGAAAGGTTGCAAGACTTAGAATTGTATCCTTTTCGTGAATTGATCGATGCAGGGTTGGGTAGTATGATGGTCGCCCACCTTTTTGTTCCCGCGCTGGACAATACGCCGAATGTAGCAACCACGCTTTCATCAAAAGTAGTGACCGATTTGTTGAAAAACGATTTGCAGTTTAAAGGCTTGATTTTTACCGATGCGCTTAATATGAAAGGAGTGAGTAGTTATTTTGAGCCGGGTGAAGTGGATGTTCGCGCTTTACTTGCTGGAAACGATGTCCTTTTGTTTGCTGAAGATGTACCCAAGGCAATATCAAAAATAAAAGAGGCCATTGCTAAAGGAGAAATCTCAGAAGAGGAAATTTCTAAGCGATGCGCGAAAATTCTAAAAACAAAACATTGGCTACAACTGAATAAAATTGAGCCCATAGCATTAGGTGGTCTTTACGAGGATTTGAATTCGAAAACCATGCAAATGACTAACCGGAAAGTAGTGGAGAAAAGCATGACCTTGATTCAGAACCAAAATGACATGCTGCCTTTTAATAAACTAGACAGCATTAAGCTGGCAACGATTGCCATTGGAGGATTGGCCAGTTTAGCAGAAAAAAATACCTTTCAAAAAACAATTGATTTGTATGCTCCAGCAACTCATTTTGGTATTTCAAGCACACCCACATTTGATGAAATAATAGCACTGAACAATAGCTTAGAAGCTTTTGATCACATTGTGGTAAGTCTGTATGGACTCAGACAATACCCTGGTCGAAATTTTGGAATCACCAAGGAAATGGTCGATGTTATTAAGCTATTGGAAGCTAAAGGAAAAGTTGCACTTGTTTATTTTGGAAACCCCTATGGTTTAAAGCATTTGGAAAAACTGGATGAAATTGAAAGTATACTTGTGGCCTATCACGTTGGCGAATTTCAACAGGAATATGCTGCGCAAGCGTTGTTTGGAGCTATTGATGTTACAGGTAAACTTCCAGTATCGGTATCGGATATTTATCCAGCCGGAACGGGAATTTCTACCGAATCGTTGGGGACCTATAAATACACTCAGCCCGAAGAAATTGATATTCCAAGCGCTGATTTTGATCAAATTGATTCGATTGCATTAGAGGGGATTCAAAACGGTGCATACCCAGGTTGCCAAGTGCTTGTTGCTATAAAGGGAAAAGTAATTTACAAGAAAAACTTTGGCTATTATACTTACGAGAATAAAAAACCAGTTACCGATGCTTCGATTTACGATTTGGCCAGCATAACTAAAATTGCTTCAACAACCCTTAGCGTAATGAGGTTGTACGATGAAAAGAAGTTTGATTTAGACAAACACCTTTGCGATTACCTGCCTGAATTAGTCGACTCAGCATTTCATCCCTACAGTGAAATAGTGCTTAGAGATATGTTAAGTCATAAGGCTGGATTAACGCCTTGGATTCCTTTTTACAAAAACACCTTGGCAAACGGTTACCCGAAGTATAACTACTATTCATTGGTTCAGTCAGAAACTTATCCGTTTAGAGTTGCCGAAAACTTGTTTATGCACAAAGATTATCCAAATCAAATTTTGAGTGAGTTATTAAATACTCCTTTGCGTGAATCGAAGAAATACAAATACAGTGATTTAGGTTATTATTTTTTGACACAAATCATTCAAAAGCAATCGAATATTCAACAAGATGAATATGTGGCAAAAAACTTTTACCATCCAATGGGCTTGTCAACTACTACCTACAAACCCATGAACATACATCCAAAGGAAATTATAGTTCCAACCGAAAACGATAAGACGTTTAGAAGGCAATTGGTGCATGGAGATGTTCATGACCCTGGAGCAGCTATGATGGGTGGCGTTGCTGGGCACGCCGGCTTATTTTCTAACGCCAACGATTTGGCTAAAATCATGCAGTGCTTTATGAATTTTGGCCAGTATGGTGGAAAGCGTTACATATCGGAGGAAACGGTAAAAGAATTTGTGCGCTGCCAATTTTGCGAAGAGGACAACCGAAGAGGTGCAGGTTTTGATAAACCCGTTCGGAATGGCGCTGGTGGACCTACTTGCAATTGCGTTTCTCTAGAGAGTTTTGGCCATACTGGGTTTACAGGAACTATGGCTTGGGCTGATCCAGATGAAGAAATCGTTTATATCTTTCTTTCAAATCGCGTCTACCCCGATGCTTCCAATACCAAGTTACTGAACTTGGATATTCGAACAAGAATTCAGGAAGTAATTTATGATGCTGTAGCAAATAACAAAGTAGTAGCTGAAGGTTAAATCCTTTTAATTCTGACTACACAAAATACGCACGCCTGCTTTATGGTGTAATTTCGTTCAATATGCGAATAGGAATAGTATGTTATCCAACAATTGGAGGAAGTGGCGTTGTAGCGACAGAATTAGGAAAAGCATTAGCAGATAAAGGGCACCAGGTTCACTTTATTACTTACGATCAGCCGGTGAGGCTAAGTGAATTGGGAAAGAACATTTTTTACCATGAAGTCATGGTATCGCAGTACCCTCTTTTTCAATATACTCCATATGAATTGGTGCTAACGAGCAAATTGGTGGATGTGGTAAAGCACGAGAAATTAGACTTGCTGCACGTGCATTATGCAATTCCACATGCTTCTGCTGCCTACATGGCTCAACAAATTTTAAAACAACAAGGAATCAATATTCCTTTTATAACCACCTTGCATGGAACCGACATTACTTTAGTTGGAAAAGACCCATCTTTTGAGCCCGTGATTACCTTCTCCATCAACAACAGCAATGCCGTAACTGCAGTATCTGAATCCTTAAAAGGAGATACCTTAAAGAACTTTGATGTTGAGCCTGAAATTCAAGTTATTCCAAATTTTATATGTCCAGAGCGGCATCAAGTAATTGACAACTCGGAATTAAAGGAAACTTATGCGCCTAATGGTGAGCGGGTTATAATGCACATGAGTAATTTCCGACCAGTGAAAAGAGTACATGATGTACTTAAGACCTTCGCCTTAATCAGAGAAAAAATTCCAGCTAAAATGATTTTGGTTGGTGATGGACCCGATCGGTTTTCTGCCGAGAAAATGTGCCGGGAATTAGGAACCTGCCAAGACACTTTTTTCCTTGGAAAAGTAAAAGACGTAGAAGAGGTAATTGACATTGCAGATTTATTTGTTCTGCCTTCTCAGACGGAGAGTTTTGGTCTTGCAGCTTTAGAAGCTATGATTAGTAGAGTTCCTGTTATTACTACAAATGCGGGAGGGTTACCAGAGGTTATGGAGCAAGGTGTTTCTGGTTTCATGAGTGAGGTTGGCGATGTAAACGATATGGCTAAAAATGCCTTGAAGATTTTAAAAGATGATGAAAGCTTAGAACAGTTTCGAGCGGGAGCTTTTAAACAGGCCAACAAGTTTGATATTAAAAATATATTACCGCATTATGAAAATTTGTACAATAATGTACTTTCGCAATAGCTTTGGTATGGTCATTGACATGAATTCGTAAATTTACAATTATGAAAAAGTCAATTTTATTAGCTGCGGTTTTAGTTTTAGGATTAGGAATGAGCTCTTGCTCAAAATGTTACACTTGTGAAGCACCAGTGGAAATTAGAACGTCTGGCGGCACAACTACAGAATATCAGGAAGAAGATTTTTGTACTGCAAGTCCGCAAGAACTAGAATCTAAAGAAGCTGATGGATACCAATGTACCAATGCGTAAATAGAAAGAATTAGCAGTAAAAAGCTGGATTAACCTCCGGCTTTTTTTATGCCGTAATTTTTAGCAGAAAGCAGTTTTACGATTTTATCGCGCTGATCTCCTTGAATAATTATTTCGCCATCTTTTACTGTTCCACCAACTCCGCAACTCGCTTTTATCATTTTAGATAAGTCGTTTCTATCCTCATCGCTTCCAATGAATCCTTTTAAAACGCTAGCTGTTTTTCCACCTCTGCCTTTTTTTTCGATATAAACGCGCAGTACCTGTTCGTTTGGTGGCAGCGTTTCTTGTTCGTTGTCATTCTCCGATTCGTAGCTATAGTCGCTGTTCGTTGAATAAACTACGTTAACTCGTTCTTTACTTTTTTTGTTTTTTCCCATGTTACATCCAGTTTTTTGGTACTAAAATATGCAGTGCTTTTGGTAAGCATTCTACTCTTGCAGGAAGTTGCAGGTCAAGTGCTTCACCATCTATTTGCGCATGTATTAATTCGGTGTTGTTTTCCAATTCAATTTTCACTGAAGCAACGGTTTTGGCTCTGTAGAAGCTTGAGTTGTGCAAGTTGTTCAGGAAGAGGCTAAGTCCCAAGTGGGGGCCAAATAATTTTGGGTAGTTTTTAATCACACACAAATCCAGTAAGCCATCCTGAACGGAGGCGTCTTTGGCAATAAAAGCATCATTACCGTACTGCGAAGCATTTGCAACTGTAACATTAAAAGCAGTTCTAGATTTTAGGATTCCATCGTATTCTAGCCGGTATTGCTTTGCGGTGTAATATGGAAACAGTTTTATTACCTCCTTTACATAACCAATTAATCCGCGAGAATTGCGCTGATTAAAGTTATGCGCTACTTCTGCATCAAAACCAAATCCGCAGGTAACAAAAAACACCTTTTCATTGAGTTTTCCAGCGTCGATTTTAGCTGAATTCCCCTCCAGTATCACTGCTAAGGCTTTCATTGGATGTAAGGGTAATTTTAAATGCCGAGCTAATCCATTTCCCGATCCTAATGGAATTAACCCCAGAGTGGTATTACTATTAATCAGTTGACTACCAATTTCGTTTACCGTGCCGTCGCCGCCAATGGCAACTACAGTTGTGTTGGCATTATCCCTCAATTTTTTGGCTAACTCTATGGAGTGTCCTTTAAACTCTGAGTAGTGAAATTCAAATTCTAGGTTCCGATGTTGTAACTCCGCTTTGATTTCTTCAACGAGCGAATTTTTATTTATCGACCCGGCTATTGGATTTATGATAAACGCGTATTTCATTCGCTTAGCTCATTATTGATTACTCGGTTATTGTACTGCTGAATCACTCCTTTTAATTTCCGCTCTAGCTTTTTTACAATAGCAGGATTTTTCAGTTTTAAGTCGTTTTTAAATGCTTTGTCATTTTTTAAATCGTAGAGAGCAATGGTCTTTTCTGAACTAAACTGTAGGATATAATCATCCGCAATCAGCTGATAAACACCGTTCAAATACTGAATACTAAACCCAGCATTGTTATCCATAAGCCGAGATGATCCAAACCCAAAATAAGCATGCTGATAGTTGAGGTATTCTAAAACGAAGGGAAGAATATCCGTTTGTTGTGTATAGCTATAATTTACTCCAGATAGCAAAGTATCACCAGGATAGTGCATTAAAAGTGGTATGCTATATTGTCCAACATTTAAGGCGTATTCCTTATCTTTTGTATTTGGGGTATGGTCTGCTGTAATTATAAATAAGGTGTTTTTATACCAAGATGTTGTTTTTGCTTTTTCAAAAAATGTTTTGAGGGAATAATCTGCATAGGCAATTGCATTTTCCATTGGGCGCTTCCCTTTATTAAATTTAGATTGATGTTTTGCTGGAATAGAATAAGGGTGGTGTGAAGACAAGGTGAAGATTCCACTAAAAAAGGGTTCTTTAAACGCATTTAATTCCGCATTAAAAAAGGAAAAGAATTCCTCATCATAAACTCCCCAAGTACCATCAAAATCTTCTTGATTTGGATATTCGTCCAAACCATAATAAGCGTCAAAATCGGTTGCGTTTGCATAGGAGTCAAAACTCATCGTTCCATTTCTTCCACCGTGAAAAAAACTACTGGCGTAGTCTTCTTTTTTTAAGTAAGTAGCTAGACTGTTGAGTTTGTTGCCTCCGTAGGTTCCCGTTATAAGTGGGTGGTCACTCAAAGTTGGAATTCCAGAAAATATACTCGGAATACCTTCAATGGATTTTTTTCCATTGGCAAAACAATTTTCAAAACTCAACGATTGTTGTTTTAAGCTATTAAAAAACGGGGTGAGGTATGCACTCCTTTCCGAGCGGACAAACTCATTGGAAAAGCTCTCCAAAACAATTATGACAACGTTTAGCTTCTTGAATGGGAGCGTATCATTTACTTCTGGCTGATGTACGGGATTAAAAATGGTGGGTAGCTCCTGCTCTGAAAAGTAGTTAACGGGAGTCATAACAGACTTTCCTAGGGTTTTGATTAACGTAAACGGGGTATTTAAAACAAAAGGTACATTTTGCGGTTTGGTGTAGAGCGCCGCGTCGATACTTTTAAGAGGAACAAGCTGGACGCCACCTCTGCCCATTAGAATAAAGCCTCCCACTATAAAAATGGAGAAGAAAATATTCAACGGCCACTTTCCTAAATTGAAGTTTTCCGAATTTAAACTGAAGGTACTTTTAAAGAATTTCACACAAGCATAGATTAGAAAGGCAGCCAGAAAAAATAAGTACCAAAAATCAACTAAGAATTGTGGAATTAACGGCCAAATATCCCCACCATCTCCAAAAAAAACAAGCACATCGCTGGTAGTTCTCTTCAAGGTAAATTCAAAATATTTAAAATCAACGGTGGTTAAAAGAATGGATAGAATCGCTCCAAACAGCAAAAAGAACTCAGTAACTCTATGAAGAAATGCCTTATTCCACCAAATTCCGATGAGGCTCAAAACGTGAAAGGGAAAGAACCACAAGGCAATAGAAACTGCATCGTAACGCAAGCCCACAAGAAAATCCCCAATTCCTATATCCTCAAAGAAGCTCCAGTTAAATAAAAGAAATAACACGCGGAGCATGCTGTATAGCCCAAACAATAGGAATACGCGTGTAAAGTATTGGATTACTCTTATGTCTATAGAAAACATCTTGGACAAAATTAGCACAATGACTTTCCTAGCGTTCGTTCGTCAAAGATTGTCTTCAATAATTTGGTTAAAAAAAATAGCTGCTTAAGGAGTTGCCAAAAAGCCGAAAGGTTACATTTGAAGTAAACAGTGTTACATGAATTTTGACCCCAAAAAGCTCACGAATGATCAGTTAAAGTCATTTTACAATGCGCTTTTGTTGCCCCGAACCATTGAAGAAAAAATGATGCTTTTGTTGCGTCAAGGAAAAATTTCGAAATGGTTTAGCGGTTGGGGGCAAGAGGCGATTTCGGTTGGCGCCACGTTGGCGATGAAGGAAGACGAGATAATACTGCCCATGCACCGAAACCTCGGAATCTTCACTGCACGTAATGTTCCTTTAAAAAGATTATTTGCTCAGTTTCAGGGCAAGGAGGATGGTTTCACCAAAGGAAGAGACCGTTCTTTTCATTTTGGAACTATGGAACACAATTTAGTGGGAATGATTTCGCACTTAGGTCCTCAATTGGGGATTGCTGATGGGATTGGTTTATCCAACAAAATTGACGGAAAGCCAAAAGCAACGTTAGTAATTTCGGGCGACGGCGGTGCTAGTGAAGGAGATTTTCACGAAGCGCTCAATGTTGCTGCTGTTTGGGGACTTCCAGTTATTTTCTTGATTGAAAGTAACCATTGGGGACTAAGTACCCCGAGCAAAGAGCAATTTAATTTTGAAAGTTTTGTGAGCAAAGGACCAGCGTACGGTATGGAGGCCATTTCTTGCAATGGAAATAATTTGTTGGAAGTTTACCACACGGTAAAAACCGCTGCAGATAAGATTCGGAAAAATCCGCAGCCAATTCTTATTGAGTGTAAAACCTTTAGAATTAGAGGGCATGAAGAGGCGAGTGGCACCAAATATTACCCAGAAGGTTTGGTGGCCGATTGGGAAAAAGAAGATCCCTTGGTCAATTATGAAAAGTGGCTCATTGATAAAGGAATAATTGATGCTGGTTACAATGAGAAGGTGAAATTAGATTATACCTTGAAGGTTAAAAAAGCGGTTGAAGCAGCAGATGCATTGCCGGCAATTACATTTGATGAAGATAAAGAAGTAGCAGATTTGTTTGCTCAGCACAAGCATGTAGATGTTCCGTGCAGCGCAAATAAAACTGAAATGCGCTTAATTGATGCGATTCACAACGGATTAAAGTTAGCCATGAAGAAGCACGAAAACTTGATTCTAATGGGTCAAGATATTGCCGAATACGGTGGCGTTTTTAAAGCAACCGAAGGGTTTGTAGAAGCATTTGGAAAAGATAGGGTTCGAAATACACCGCTTTGCGAATCTGCCATTGTTGGAGCTGCTTTAGGGCTTTCTATTTCAGGTAAAAAGGCGATGGTAGAAATGCAATTCGCCGATTTTGTAACTTGTGGGTTTAACCAAATTGTAAATAATTTGGCTAAGATTCACTGGCGATGGGGGCAAAACGCCGATGTCGTAGTTCGTATGCCAACCGGCGCTGGAGTTGCTGCGGGTCCTTTTCATTCTCAGAGCAACGAGGCTTGGTTTTTTCATACTCCAGGTCTTAAAATCGTTTACCCTGCATACCCAGAGGAAGCGAAAGGTTTGCTGCTTGCTTCGTTTGAAGACCCAAATCCAGTATTATTCTTCGAACACAAAGCCTTGTATAGAAGCATAAAGGAAGACGTTTCAACCGATTACTACAACCTTGAATTGGGGAAAGCTAAAGTCCAGAAGTCGGGTAAAAAAATCAGCGTGATTACCTACGGAATGGGCGTGCATTGGGCAATGGAGATTGCTTCGACTTTTGAGCAGGAAGAAATAGAAGTTATAAACCTACGAACCTTGAGTCCATTAGATTGGGAGACGATAGAAACATCGATTACTAAAACGGGCAGAGTATTGGTGTTTCACGAAGACTGCCAAACAGGTGGTATAGGGGCAGAAATAGCTGCACAAATTGCTGAGCGTTGTTTTGAATTACTGGATGCTCCAGTGGCGAGGTTAGGAAGTTTAGATACTCCCGTTCCGTTTGCTCCTGTTTTGGAAGAAGGGTTTTTGGCTAAGAAAAAGTTGAAGGAAAAAATTCAATCTTTAGCAGATTATTAATGCTAAATGGTACTTGAAAACAACTGCTGGTCGGGTTGTTTTCTTTGCAGCCTGAGGTCAAAGGCCATGCAAATGTTTCGAACGAATTTCTGGCCTTTTTCAGTGACAACTAATTTATTGTGTTCAATATAACACAAACCGTCGTTCTCCATTTCATGCTATTTCTCAAGTATTGCGTCAAAGTGAAGTAAATTGCTTTCAGTATCGCACCATTCGGTTTCAAAATGACACATAAGGTTAAGTATGTGTTTCCGAATAACCTGATCTTCTTTCGTTAAAAAATGGCCCTTAAAAACAGGAAGTTCGTTTGCATCGATAAGTCGCTCGTATTCTTTTATGGTTTTTACATTTTGAGCAAATGCAGTCCAGCTATCGCTGATAGACGATACCCCCAAGCCAATCATCAACTGGGTATGAGCTGTTGTATAACCCATAAAGTTTCTGTGCAGACTTTTATCTTGCACAGACTTGGTCAAATCATCAGACGGCAATGCAAAATGATCCATTCCAATTTCAATAAAATTGGCGTCTTCTAGCATGGCCTTGCCCAATTCATACAAATCACGCTTTTCATCATTGCTCGGCAGGTCTTTTTCCGAATACAAACGCTGTGCTTTGCTCACCCATGGCACATGCGCGTAACTGTAGTAAGCAATTCGGTCGGGTCTGAGTTCAATTGTTTTTTCAATTGTATCTTCAATAGAAGCCTTAGTTTGTTTGGGCAATCCAAAAATCAGGTCAAAATTTATGCTTTTGTATCCAATATTTCGAGCATTTTCGACCACCTCTTGCACTTCATCAACCGTTTGGTAGCGATTGATAACACGCTGCACTTCGGGGCTAAAATCTTGAACACCCAAACTCAGCCGTTTAAAGCCAAGGTTAAAAAGCGTTTCTAATTTCTCTTTGCTTTTACTGGTTGGGTGCGCTTCGAAACTAAACTCCGATCGATTGTTTATTCCTGCTCTTTTTAGGATGCCACAAATCAATAACTCAAGATTCTCCGCACTAAAAAATGTTGGAGTTCCACCACCAAAGTGCAATTCTCGGATGATAGGTTTAGCGGGCAAAAAGTCGCAATACAAATCCCATTCTTTGAGCACTCTTTTTACATACGGTGCTTCGACGGAATGTTGGGTCGTAATCTTTTTGTTGCAGCCGCAATAATGACACAAATGTTCGCAATACGGGAGATGAATGTAAAGGCTAATTCCCTCGCTACTATTTGTAGCTTCAAACGTTTTTAGGACGTTTTGTTTCCACAAATCGACATTAAAATCCTCCAAACTTCCCCAATATGGTACGGTAGGATAGGAGGTGTACCTAGGGCCAGGAACGTTGTATTTAGTTACAAGTGAATTATTCATTACTTCTGCAAAGAAGCATATTGAACCTTTAAAAAGAGATGATAATTATCATCAAAATCGAATAAATTTCGACGTTTTACTCCACCAAGTTCATTTCTTTAACCAAATGCCCAGCTCCGGCGTACTTGTCTACAATGAAGAGCACGTAGCGAATATCAACCATAATGTTTCGGCAGATAGTTGGATCGAACATGATATCGCTCATCGTACTTTCCCAAGTTCGGTCAAAATTTAATCCAATCAGCTCGCCTGACCCATTTAAAGCTGGACTTCCAGAATTACCACCCGTAGTGTGGTTTGATGCAATAAAACATACGTGCATTGTTCCGTCATCATCTGCATACTTGCCGTAGTCTTTATCATTGATCAATTGAGCCAAGCGCTCTGGTACAGTAAATTCTTTAGTGGTATCCCGTTTAGCCATAATTCCTTCAGTAGTTGTGTATGGATAATACACCACACCGTCCTTAGGCTTGTAGCCGTCGACTTTTCCGTAGGCAATACGCAGCGTGCTATTGGCATCGGGATAATATTTTTTATCCTTTGGTAATAAGGCTTGCAACCCTTCCATGTAGGTTCGGTTCAATAAATTCAGATCGTTGTTTAAGCGCACCAATTCCGGGCGCACTTTTGTTTGATAGTTATTGTATAAACTCATGGTGAGTTGATAAGCAGGGTCTTGTTGAATTTTCTTAAAAGACTTAGCACCTTTATAACTATCCAAAAACGCGTTTACTTTTTCTAAAGAAGTAAAATTTGATTTCTTGAATAGGCTTGCGGCATAATCTTCATAATTTCCTCCAAAATCTTTTTGAATCGCAGTGTACACATCAGCCCTTAAACTATCATCCAAGACCAAAAAGTATTGTTGGAGCATAGCGCTCAATAGTTTTTTGTCTGTTTCTACGTCGTAATTTTTGAAGTAGCGTTCCGCTGAGCCTTTAAGAGCCGCTTTCATTTTTTCTACATCTTCTTCTTTCAACTTATCGGGATTCAATTTTTCCATATTCATTCCGAAACGGATGAGCTCGGGGCCGTAATAATAGATTTCGATGAACATATCCCAAGAGAAAGCATAAGGCTCCAGTTCAGCGTAAAGCGTTTTGTATTTATCCAGAATTTTGGTGTATTTCAATCCGTATTTAGGAATACTCATATTGGCATTCGCCAAAAAACGTTTTTCCAGCTCTTGTTTTTTAATTACCGCATCATTGGCTATTAATCCTTTGTTCTGACCAATCCATTTCTTCCAAGCATTTGAAATTCTAGATTGTTTTGCAGCGTATTGGATTCTAGTTTTATCGCTACTAGACATTGCGTCTCCAATAATTTCTAATGATATATCGCGCATTTTAATGCGGTTCGGGTTCTGTTTATTGATGGTATAGTCAACAGCATAAGAAGTCAAGTACTCGCTAGTGCGTCCAGGAAATCCATAAATCATGGTGAAATCGCCGGGTTTTGTTCCATTCATATTAATGGGAAGCGAATATTTTGGACGGTAAGGCACATTATCATCTGAAACTTCAGCAGGTTTGTTGTCTTTATTGGCATAAATCCGAAACATTGAAAAATCGCCTGTGTGACGCGGCCAAACCCAATTATCAGTATCAAAACCAAATTTTCCTATTGATGAAGGTGGAGCACCTACCAATCGAACGTCGTTAAAAGTTTCAGTAATGAACATGTAATACTGATTGCCATAATAAAATGGACGAATAATGTACTCGTAATGCGAACCTTCGATAGCCGCCTTTCCTATAACCTTAATGTTTGAATCTACAATGGCTTGTCTTTCTGCCTCTGGCATTCCGTCGGTAACTCCCTTAAGCACTGATTTAGTTACATCGTCAATTCTAACTATGAATCGAGCATATAGATTTTGATTTTTCAGTTCTTGGTCTTTGGTCATTGCCCAAAAGCCATCCGTTAGGTAATCGTTTTCTACAGAACTATGCGATTGTATGAGCGAGTAGCCACAGTGGTGGTTGGTAAGCAATAATCCCTCATCGCTGATCATTTCGGCAGTACAGCCACCATTAAAATGTACGATGGCATCTTTTAAACTTGATTTATTAAAACTATACAGGTCTTCGGCCGAAAGTTTCATGCCCATACTTTGCATATCCGATTCTACCAGATTCTTAATAAGAGAAGGAATCCACATTCCCTCTTTTGCAAATGAGGAAAGACTACAGGCAAGAATAATTAGTGCTAAACTGAATCGTTTCATAGTTTCAAAATTTTTTGCGAAGCTAAGCAATTCACTTTTTAATAGGAATTGATGCAGTTGCCTTTCATATTTTGTCTGAAATTATCGTGTAAAGGACATTAATACTTTTGCAATGAACAACAAAAGAGTCGGTTTTGAAGCAAGGAATGCCTTGATTGGCCTTGTTTTGTCGGAAAAACAGGCATGTTTATTAACAAAACCCTATACTTATTAACAAAAAGGCTTGTTTTGTCCGCAATCCCTTTGGCCGTGTACTATTTCCTATATTTTTGGTCACGAATTAAATAAATTATTAACTACAAAAACATTATTAAGATGAACAAGTCTGAATTAATCGAAGCAATGGCTGATAGCGCAGGAATTTCTAAAGCTGATGCGAAAAGAGCACTAGACGGATTTATTGGAGCAACTACTACAACTTTAAAGAGTGGTGGAAGAGTAGCACTAGTAGGTTTTGGATCTTTCTCTGTATCTAATCGTTCTGCAAGAACAGGTCGTAATCCTCAAACAGGAAAAGAAATTCAAATTGCAGCTAAAAACGTTGTAAAATTCAAAGCAGGTGCTGAGCTTTCTGGCTCTGTAAACTAAGCTAAGGTCTTTTTTTACTAAAACCTTTACTAGCTCGCTAGTAAAGGTTTTTTTTATGGAAATTTTTACGGAAATTTCTTCAATTTAATTGCCAAGATCAGTAAACTTAGGAACTAGTTAATAAAACTAGATTGGAAATGCTGCTCCGTTGTGAATAGCACATTTGTTTGCTCTACTTTTGGCAATCGTAAAATTTACAGTTTCATAGTACTTCATTTTGACACATTAACTAAAATGACTACTTTGGTTGTTGTCAAAAAAAAAGATATAAATCATGGGTAAAGGAGATAAAAAATCGGGTAAAGGAAAAAGAACTATTGGGTCTTATGGCAATACGCGTAAAAGAAGAAGAGATATAACTACCGAGGCAGAAAGAAAGAACTTAGCAAAAAAGGAAGCAGCTGATAAAAAAGCAAAAACTGCAGCTAAAAAAGCGGCTGAAAAGCCAGCTGAAGCTGAAGAGGTAAAAAAGCCAGAAGCTAAGAAAGCGCCAGCTAAGAAGCCAGCGGCTAAAAAAACCGCGGCTAAAAAAACTGCTGCTAAAAAGTAAGCTGATTAGATTAGAATAGAAGGTTTGAAAGCCCTTTTTCAATTTTTGGAAAAGGGCTTTTTTTATGCGTTTTGTTGCAGAATTGTGTGGGAAATGTGAGTAATACACTCGCTAGCCGTCATGCTGAAATAAATTCAGCATGACCCCATATTATTCTACAACCCTGCGTTTTTTTATGCAGTGATGCAGCACAAGGTGTGAAAATTCTTAGATGCACATTGCACACCCGCTAGTTCTAATTCTGAACTCGTTTTAGAACCGACGAAGGAGCTCATCGAAACTGAACTCGTTATTCCTGACTATTATTGTGAAGCTGAAACCTGCCCGAAAGTTCAAGCGGTTAAATCTCCAGCGCATTTTGCAATTCCAGTCCATAGAATAAATGTTCGCCTAAGCTTTTATTCTACATTTGCGGACACTTCTAAAAGTTAAAGCTATGAGTGCGAAAATAAATACGAATGCAATTATGAATTATGGTACCATATACGGTATCGTTATAATTGCTATGTCGCTGATATTATATATTTTAGGAATTGAAAATGATGGTAATTTTGTATTCCTCATTAATCTGGCTGTCACTATCGGAGCTTTGTATTTTTTTATGAATAAGTATAAGATGGAAGTTGGAGCTGGTTTCATTTCATTTATAACATCTTTTAGATTAGGAATATTACTTACATTTTTTGGTGGAGTAATTACTGCTTTTTACAACTGGGTTTTCTTGTCATTTATTGACCCAAGTTCTATTGATAAGGCTAAGGAAAAGGCCTATGAAAGTGCAATCTCAAATGGAAAAAGTGCTGAACAGGCAATCACCGAATTAGAAATGGTAGAACCTTTTATGACTCCTATCGGAATGACTCTTATAGCTTTATTGGGCTTTTTAGTAATGGGCTTAATTATCTCTGCGATTGTTTCTGCTTTTATAAAGAATGAAAATCCAAATCCATTTTCTGAAGAAGTATAAATGCTGAACCTATCAATTGTAATACCTGCTTTTAACGAAGAGGAGTCGCTTCCAGAGCTTTGCGCGTGGATAGATAAAGTGCTCAATGAGCACAAGCTTACTTATGAAGTTATCTTAATTGATGACGGTAGCTCAGATACTACTTGGAAGGTTTATCAAGACTTAGCTTCAAAAAATGCGAATCTAAAAGGAATTCGTTTTAACCGCAACTACGGTAAAAGTGCAGCCTTAAATCGTGGATTTGAAAAAGCCATTGGCGATGTGGTGGTTACTATGGACGCCGATTTACAAGATAGCCCTGAAGAATTACCAGAGCTGTATAAAATGATTGTAGAAGGTGGTTTTGATTTGGTGAGCGGCTGGAAAAAGAAACGCTACGATCCACTTTCTAAAACCATACCTACCAAACTCTACAATTGGGCTACTCGAAAGATGACGGGCATTTATTTGCACGACTTTAACTGTGGTTTAAAGGCCTACAAAAATGAAGTCGTAAAAGCCGTTGAAGTCTATGGCGAAATGCATCGCTACATTCCAATTTTGGCAAAGAGAGCAGGTTATGCTGTTATTGGGGAAAAAGTTGTGCTCCACCAGTCACGCAAATATGGAACCACCAAATTTGGTTTAGAGCGCTTTATTAATGGTCCTTTGGATTTGCTGAGCATTACTTTTGTGTCTAAGTTTGGGCAGAGGCCAATGCATTTATTTGGCTCTTTTGGTATGCTAATGTTCATATTTGGATTCATGACTGCCTTATTCCTTGGTTTGGAAAAACTCTATCATTTGAGTCAGGGAGTTCTTCCTGGATTGGTAACAGATAATCCTTGGTTCTATATTTCTTTGGTTTCTATGATATTAGGTACGCAATTATTCCTAGCTGGCTTCTTAGGTGAATTGGTTTCAAGAAACAACCCTGTGCGCAACGAATACAAGATTAGAGAGGAGATTTAGTTACCTCAAAACCAAATAAGCTTCCCCGTTTTAAATTTGCTTCAATAGGTAAACCTTAATTTGAATATCAATTGTTTCTCTTTGGGTATGCGCCAACTGATTTTTCTTCTTTTTTTGTTTTTTACAGTTACGGGGTCTGCCCAATATGAATCCAACTGGTGGTATTTTGGAGATTCACTTTCTATAGATTTTAAAAAAGGCAAAGCAGCTCCAACATTACAGACCAAAGTTCCTCAAACGGGTTTTTTAAATAGGTCTTCGGCTTGCGTTAGTGATAAGAATGGTAATTTTATTTACCGTAAATAATGGATTTATTCGAGATGCTAGCCACCAAGTAATGGCTAACGGGAACGGTATAAAGGTTTTGTATAATGGTTCCTCTACTCCGGAATGGTTAAACTCTTCATTTGCGGTTAAAAAACCAGGTATCAATGAGGAGTATTATATATTTCATTTTATAGATACTACTCGCGCATTTAACACGCCAATGGAAATTTATTACAGTATTGTAGACATGTCTATGAATGGCGGTTTAGGCGCCGTTACGGTAAAAAATGCACTTTTATTCAAGAGTTTTGGTTTTAAAGGGGATGCAACCTACCATTTTAATGGTAAGGACATTTGGGTGCTTTTTCAAAAGTCAAATGCTCCTAGAATACCATATAGGTATAATTATAGCAATTTTTACGTTTCTTATATAATTACCTCTTCTGGAATCCAAGCTCCAGTATCTTCATTTCTTAAAAGTAATATGATTACTCATTGGGGCGAACTTAGGTTTAGTCCGCAAGGCGATAAATTTGCGGTAAGCTGGGATTGGGAAAACCAAGGTGTTGTAACCGGAAAATGGCAACACGAAAGTTCAGTTTTATTATCTAAGTTTAACAATAAAACAGGTAAGTGTTTTTCGGACATTAAAATTACATCAAGCCCGATTCGGTCTTATGGTTCATATGCATATCAAAGCGCTAACTTGTGTTTTTCTCCTGATGGACAAAAATTATACACTTGGTTAGATATGGACAGTCTGAATACCATGGCCTATAAGTATTTTTATGAGCTTACCCAATTAGATGTTTCGGTATACGATAAAGACACTATAGAGTCCAAAAAACATCAATATCGCAGTGCCGATTCCTCAATGTTTTTCTTTGGAAAGTACAATAAATTTAGGAATTATTATAACGATTTTCAATTGGGGTTAGATGGTAAGATCTATTGGAAAACAGGATTTAAAACAATAGGCAGAATTAACCAACCTAATATTGCTGGGGCAGGAAGTAATTTTACCGATTCAGTGTTTATCTTGCCCAACGATACGCATCATTTGTTTAACCATTTCCCTAATTTTTTTAGCGGTTATTTTAAGTTTTCTAATATTCACGTAGAAAATAAGTGTTTCTCAGATTCTACTCGCTTTTCCTTGTTAGACACGGGCAGTGTCGCTAATGTAATTTGGGATTTTGGCGATGCTTCACCACTTAAATCTGCAAATCCAACCGATACCGTTAAACATTCCTACCAGCGTACTGGAGTGTTCACAGCAAAAGGCTATTTAACCCACTACAGAGGTACAAGAGATACCGTTACCGATGTCATTACAATTGATACTATTCAAATTCCAGTATTGAGCGATTCTACCTACAATCTATGCAACGGTGATACACTGAGTTTGTGGAATACAAGGACTGCTAAACATTTTTTCTGGAACGATTCTACGTTCAACGATACCTTACAAGTGTGTAACTCAGGAACATATTGGTATACGAGTTACAATCACTGCGGAGAATGGTACGATAGTTTGGTGGTAGATTCAGCGGTAGTTCCAAAAGTCAATTTAGGTCGAGATACAGTTTTTTGTGCGATAGCTTACGGTTGAACGCTTTTTGGAAAAACTCAACTTACTTGTGGCAAGATCAATCGAGAGACTCCACTTTTACAGTTTCAAAAACGGGTTTGTATAAAGTCACCGTAACCAATAAATGTGGAGTAGACTCCGATAAAATTAATATAACGGTTCAGGATACAATATTTCCAGATTTGGGTAAAGACACCGCAATGTGTATTGGAGACAGATTGGTATTTATACTCAACTACAGCGGAGTAAGCTATAAATGGTTTAACGGATGGTCTTCAAACACCAACTTAGTTACTCAACCCGGAAAATATTGGGTAGAAGTGTCTAATCGCTGTGGAACACAAAGTGATACAATAGTTGTTGATACCCTTCGCCCAGCCCAAGTAAATCTAGGAAACGACACTGCCACCTGCGCCCATTTGCCTCTAATCCTAAATGCTGGAGCAAACGACAAAAATCTGATTTGGCGTTGGCTGCATAACGGCAGTACAGACAGCAGTGTAGTGGTAAATGCCAGCGGAACCTACACCGTAGAAGTTACCGATAGATGCGGCATACAGACACATTCCATAAAAGTATACCAGCTCAACGCCCCCAATTTACAGATGAACGATACTACTATTTGCAAGGGCGATTCGATACAAATAACCGCCCGAGCAGATTCCGCCCAAATACGTTGGAGTACCGGCGCAACCGATCCAAGCATTTCCATAAAAGATTACGGCACTTATGGAGTAGGAGTGGTGAACCGCTGTGGTTCAGATACCACAGTATTTAAAGTAGGCGAACTACCACCACCAAAATTCTCCTTACCTGCAGATACCATATTGTGTGATCGAACTATTTGGGAACCAGACGCTTCCCAACCACGATCTAGTTACCAATGGAACGACGGATCTACCCAGCCCAAAAACCGCATTGAAAAAGAAGGCACTTTTACAGTAACGATAACCAACCCATGCGGTACAAACAGCGGAAGTATAAACGTAGCTTATCTAAACACCCAAAAGCTCAAATTGCTGTTAGCCCAGAAGGAAAACATTGCCCCGGAACATTGCTCACATTGAGCGGTAATTCAATAAATGAAAACGATAAATACTTATGGAATACAGGCGATAGCAGTCAAAGTATCCGCATAAAAGAAGCAGGAGTTTACACGCTAACCGTAAGCAACTTTTGTGGCGCAGACACCCAAAAAATTACTCCAAACTATTACCCCATCAAAGCTGCATTTGCTTTGAGTGAAAAAGAAGGAATTTCTCCGTTTGAAGTAGCCGCAATCAATTTATCCGAAGGAGCAGTAGAATACTTATGGAGGATAGATTCGAATAAGGCAGTAAATACAACTGACCTCAAAGAAAGAGTTATCGGCTATGGAGCGCATACGATTACATTAATTGCCCAAAATGCATTTGCTTGTGCAGACACGGCACGAGATACCATAGAAGTATTGAGAAACCCGAACATACCACCCTTGCTGTGCGATTTTAGAATAGACCCAAATCCAGCCAGCGACTACTTTGTTATCTCGGCATCAAACAACGATAAACAAGTAAAGCAGGTAAAAATCTTTAACGAAATAGGGCAAGCGATAATAACAAGCGACGTGAGCCATTGGAAAGAAAATCCATTTAACCTCGAATACCGATTAAACGATTTACCTTCAGGCACCTATCTAGTAGGTTTATACTGCGAGGATGAAACCCAATACAAACGTTTAGTGATTGTACGTTAGGGGTTACTTGAAGAAAAACTCGGGCAAAGCCTTGCGTTCATCTTTCTTGAGCACATTGATGATCCATTGCGCTTTCAAAAATCCCCAACCGTAACTGTAAAACTGGATAAATGCCGCCATTACAGCGCCTAAAGCGATACTCAAGCTTTTGGTTTTAATAAGGCAATCGGCAAAAAGTAAAAGCACATAAGCACAAGCCAAAAAACCAAAAATGGGAATGCTCATTCCATTAATAATTAAAACCATAAACCCGAGACTAAACAGGGTTGGAAACCAATAGGTGATTTTTGAAGTTCCCGGGTGCCATTTGTTTAGAATTACTCGAACAACTCCAAATTTGTAGACCTGTTTCGAAAACTTTCGCAAATCGATTCGGCGTTTGTGGTAAACAAAAGCATCTTTTATAAGCTTGGTCTTATAACCCGCATTCCAAATCCTAAAACTCAAGTCTGGATCTTCTCCGGGGTGTATTTTCCCATATCCGCCAACGGTCTCAAAAACTGCTTTAGAAATACCCATGTTAAAACTTCTCGGCTGAAACTTTCCCAGTGCTTCATTTCCGCCTCTAATTCCGCCCGTTGTAAAAAAGGACGTCATTACGTAGTTGATAGATTTTTGCGTATTCGAAAAGGATGCATGAGCAGCGTCAGGTCCTCCAAAACAATCTAAATAATCCGTTGTCAATGCTTTGCGAACATTTGCAATGTAATGAGGCGGAATCAAACAGTCGGAGTCGAAGATGATAAAATAGTTTCCATTGGCTTTTTCCATGCCAAAATTACGACTGGGTCCGGGGCCAGAGTTTGCCTTGAAGTGGTAAATGATATTGATTTTATCGCTGAATTTTTCGCAAACCGATTTACAGGGTATACTTGAACCGTCTTCAATAATCAAAACTTCAAATGCTTTGTCTGTTTGTTGACTCAAACTTCCTAAAAGTTCTTGAACTTCATCGGGCCGATTGTAAACCGGAACAATGAGCGAAAAAGAAAGTGTTTTGTTCATGTTACAAATGTATGTTCAAATATTGTTTTTAAACGATAGAGTTGTAGATTGGTCGAGTACTTTTATCCAGTCATTTTTAAATGAAATGAAAGCAGAAATAATAACTATAGGAGATGAGATTTTAATCGGTCAGATTGTTGACACCAATTCGGCTTGGATGGCTAATTTGCTATATAATCATGGAATAGAGGTAGCGCAGATCACTTCTATAACCGACGAAAAAAACCACATTGTAAATGCCCTTGACGACGCTCAAACTAGAGCCGATTTAATTTTGATAACAGGTGGTCTTGGTCCAACGAAAGACGATATCACTAAAGATACCTTGTGTGCCTACTTCAATGATCACTTGGAATTTCGTCAAGACGTTTTTAATCAAGTCAAGTCGCTTTTTGATTCTTATGGAGTAAAAATGCCAGCAATTAATCGACATCAGGCCGAAGTTCCGAGTACTTGCATAACCCTAATGAATAAAAAGGGAACAGCGCCGGGGATGTGGTTTCGTCGAAATAATAAAGTAATTGTTTCCATGCCTGGGGTTCCGTATGAAATGAAATATTTGATGGAGCAGGAAGTACTTCCAAGAGTAAAAACTGAATTTGAAACTCCCGAATTGGTGTACAAAACCATTTTGACTCAAGGCATAGGAGAATCCTCTCTAATGGAGATTTTAGGAGGCTGGGAAAACACAGTTCTTAATGATGACTTACGATTGGCATGGTTGCCAGCTGCAGGTAAAGTTCGGCTTAGAGTGAGCGGAAAAGGCAGCAGTCGTATTGCTTTAGAAGCTAAAATAGCCACCTACGTAAAACAATTACCAGCACTAATACCCGATCATTATGTAGGACATGAAACGGATGCTCTGGAAGTTGAGGTTGGTAATTTATTAAAGAAAAAGGGTTGGACAGTTTCCACTGCAGAATCGTGCACGGGAGGTAATATTGCTCATATGCTCACAGCCATCGCTGGTAGTTCGGCTTACTTTGAGGGAAGCATAGTTTCTTATTCTAATAAAGTAAAAGAAACGGTTTTGGGAGTGAGTTGGGAGAGCATAAAAAACCACGGCGCAGTGTCAAAACAGGTGGTTGAAGAAATGGTTTCTGGGGTTCGGCAAAAATTGGGCACTGATTGTGCCATTGCAACTTCAGGTATTGCAGGTCCCGATGGAGGAAGTGCTAACAAGCCAGTCGGAACCATTTGGATAGCAGTAGCAACACCTGCAGGCGTTTTAAGCGAGCGTTTTCAGTTTGGAAACGATAGAGAGAAAAACATACTTAGGGCTTCTCAAACAGCCTTACATTTATTGCAAAAAGAATTATTGAAATAGGCGCTGATATTTTGAACAAAAAGCAATATATTTGCCGCCTCAAAAAATCAGACGAAAAATGGCGAATATCTGTCAGATCACAGGAAAGAAAGCAATGACGGGAAACAACGTTTCTCACTCAATGAATAAAACTAAACGTAAATTCAAACCGAATTTACAGGTTAAGAAATTTTATATTCCTGAAGAGGATAAGTGGGTAACACTTAAGATTTCGGCTTCGGGCATTCGTAACATCGATAAGTTAGGAATTTCTGTAGCGATCAAAAAAGCAAAAGAAAAAGGATATTACACTGCTTAATTAGTAGTTAGTATTAAAGATATAGGACCTCGATTCGGTAACGTTTCGGGGTTTTTTTATTTATGAGTATGTGATATATTGTGCCTTAAATAGTGAGATGAAAAATTTCCAATACATATGCCTTGTAGTATTGTCGCTTTTGGCTGCTGGCTGCGCGTCAAAGCAAGGTAAAAAGGAGTTTTCTGACTATTATTCTGCTACAAAAAATGGGAATTTTGATAATAGCAAGAAGCGCAATCATCAGGTATTTTCAGCGGATTTTAAAATCGACACGATTTATCGCTCAATGAAAGGACCCATTGATGAAAGTACTTTTTATTTAGCAGATTCTGGAGACATTGTTTGGCTAACGGGCTATAAAGTTGAGGTGATTAACTCAAAAGGAGAGGTTATTGAACCTGGTTTTATATGTCACAATAATTTGAATTTGGATAGCATTCGCCGATTTCCATGGCAATCTCAAAATTTTGATTATCAGAATAGAGTTTTTACGCTAACCCAAGGTGCAACGGAGCTATCGCTTCCAGAAGGATACGGTGTGCCGATACCGGGAGAACAAGGTTTTAAAAGTATTTTCCAAGCTTTGAACCACAACTATCCGGAGGTTGATACAACCATAAAACACAGAGTTACTATAGCCTATTTTTTAGACTCTGAAATTGACTTTAAATTAAAGCCATTGTACATGCAAACGCTTTATGTAGTAAAACAATACCAAGGTCCCTTAGGAAGTATGGGTGAAAAACCCAAAGAAGATGCTTTGCAAGTAGAGTCAATAGGTAAGGATAATTACCATCCGGCACAACAGCCCACGTGCGGTGTAGACATGTTGGCCAACAACAAATCGCTAAATGGCGTGGATATGTATTACGATAACTACGGCAGAAAGTACACGGGGCATTGGAAGATAAATCCTGGAAAAGAAGTATTAGCAATGAACGTGGATAGGATGCTGAATCTAAATCAAAAACGAAAATTAGTAATGGCGGTGGCTCACGTTCATCCATTTTGCACAGAGATTGCTTTGATGAATGAAACAAAACAGGAAAAAATAGTATCTCTAACAATGAAGCAGGCAGAAGAAGGGATAGGTTTAAATGAAATTCAAGTATATATTCCTACTGAGGATATTTGGCTGGATCCCTCAAATAAATATGCACTAGCTTCTTTTTATCACAATACAAGTTCAGATACCCTTTCAGCCATGTCTGTAATGTATTTATATTTTGAGGAATAAGCTCAAACTTTCAGGGCTTAGTATTGTCTGAAGTTTATATGGAAAAATTGACTTTATTTTGGCACCGGCGTGATTTAAGAGCCTACGACAATGCTGGGTTACATGCTGCGTTGCGAAATCATAAGAATGTACAGCCAGTTTTTATTTTTGACACGGATATCTTAGACCATTTACCGAAGCAGGATGCACGCATCGATTTTATTGATGAGGCATTACAACAACTAAACGAAGCCTACCAAAAATTCGGGGCCCGTCTCTGGGTGTTTTATGGAAATCCGCAGGATATCTTTAAAGAATTGACGAGTAAATACAACGTAGAAGCATTGTATTCCAATAGAGATTATGAGTCCTATGCTAAGAATAGAGATTCCAATATTTATGAATTTCTCAAGTCAAAAAATATTCCGTTTATTGGAAAAAAAGACCATGTAGTTTTTGAAAAGAACGAGGTAGTAAAAGGCGACGGCTTACCTTATACCGTTTTTACTCCGTATAGTAAAATTTGGAAGAACAACCTTAGCGATTATTATTTCAAAGCATATCCGATTGAGCAATATGCTGATAATTTTAATGCTACCGATGCTATTCAATGGGACAGTGTTTATGATCATGGTTTTATAAAAACGAATCACTCTTTTACTGCTCCAAATTTTGACGATAAGACAATCACTAATTACAAAGAACAAAGAGATTTCCCTGCTAAAGAAGGAACAACGAAACTAAGTGTCCATTTACGATTTGGAACAGTTTCCATACGGGAATGTGTTCGCAGAGCAATGGATTTAGAGAGTGAAACATGGCTGAATGAGCTGATTTGGAGGGATTTTTACCAATCCATATTGTTCCATTTTCCACATGTAGAAACATCTTGTTTTCGGTCGAAATACGAAAAAGTAGAGTGGGAGAAGAATGAAGAGCACTTTGAAGCGTGGTGTAAGGGTAAAACTGGCTATCCACTAGTTGATGCCGGAATGAGGGAGTTAAACGAAACGGGCTTTATGCACAATCGAGTGCGAATGGTGGTAGCCTCTTTTCTTACAAAACATTTGTTGCTCGATTGGCGTTGGGGCGAAGCTTATTTTGCTGAAAAGTTGCTGGATTTTGATTTAGCCTCAAATAACGGAGGTTGGCAATGGGCTGCAGGTTGCGGAACGGATGCAGCACCGTATTTCAGAGTGTTTAATCCTACATCGCAATTAGAACGATTTGATAAAAAAAAGGAATACGTTAAAAAATGGGTTCCTGAGTTTGGTACAACTAACTACCCTGAACCAATTGTTGAGCACAAGTTTGCTCGGCAAAGGGCTTTGGATAGGTATAAGGAAGGACTAGGTTAACGGTTATAATTGTTATTGGTGGCGCCAATCCAATACCTGTTGGCAGAAAATGCGCAAAAGGAGAATTGAAAAATTCCTATAAGAAGGATAATATTTTTAAGTTTCATTAATGATTTTTGAACTACAAATTCATTCGACTAACAACCTTACGAAAAGGTTTCGAAAAAATGATTTTTATTAGTTGTAAATAAAGCTAAGAAGCTGATTAACAATCTAGAAAGTCAAATTATCAAACGAAAAAAAGGAATAGTCGTTTTAACTAAACAAATTTACAAAAATCATCTAGTACAATTCATAGATATTTAACCTTCCTTCTAATGGTCCATTCCAAAGCGGAATTCTTCGTTTTGGTTTTAATCCTAATGCTTTAATAGCGGGAATATTCGCACTAAAAATAGCTGCTGTCCAACCTTTATAATCGGTTTTTAATTTATCCCCAATTTCCGAATAGAACTGCTTGGCATCGGCTAGTGTTATTCGCTTATCGTAAGGAGGATTCATAATAAGAAAACCAGACGCTGCAGGAGCTGGAGAATTGAAGAAGTCTCGTTGAAAAACATCAATATCTTGGTCCATACTAGCTGCTGCAATATTCATTTTTGCATCTTCAATAGCATAAGGGTGGCTGTCTCCGCCACTAATACGAGCTACATTATCAGATTCTATTCTTTTTGATTCATCTTTTATTTCTTTCCACTTATCACCATCAAAATTGCGCCACTGCTGAAAACAAAATTTTTGACGGTATTTTCCACAAGGTGTATTTTTAGAAAGCAGGAAAGCTTCGGTCAATAAAGTACCACTGCCACACATTCCATCATATAATTCTGATTTACCATCCCATCCACTCAGTTTAAGAATACCCGATGCTAAAACTTCACTTAATGGCGCAACGCCGCTTACGGTTTTGTAACCTCTTTTATGCAAAGAATCTCCTGAACTGTCCATAGAAATAGTGCAACTAGCTCCAGCGATCAATAGATTTATCCTCACATTGGCTAGTTTCAATTCTACATTTGGTCGTTCAGATTCGTTTTCGACAAAGCGATCGCAAATGGCATCCTTTAAAAGTTGAGCCGCATAAACACTGTTTTTAAAATGTTCGTTTCTAACTATGGCATCAATTGCAATCGATTTTTGCGGAAAAAACCATTTATCCCATTCCACCTTTTTGCCAAAATCATATAAATCATTGGCTTCGTTTAATTCGAATGAGACCAGATTAATTAATACCCTTAGAGCCGAACGAACTAAATAATTTGCTCGATAAACATCCTCAATGTTTCCTGCGAAAGCAACACCTCTCTTTCGGATTTCATGTTTGGAGCCAATTTTGCTTTGTACAAGTTCTTCAAGTAAAATCTCTTCGAGACCTTGATAAGTTGTAACATATATATTGAATTCAGATTTCATGCTTTTCGATTTTTGCAAATATGACTCATATGGATAGAAAAAGAATGCAAGAACCTAATGTGTCCGAACATTTTTTTGATAAACAGTTAAAACTCTAAAAATCGATATAACTGTGCTAGTAATGAGCAATTTTAAACTGAGTATTTCTGTTAATTTTACCGCCCGAATGTGAAGCAAATAATGACAAGAATTTTTACCATACTATTTTTATTAATGGGCCTAAACTCGGCCTTCGCTCAAATGGACAAATACCACATTGACGGAGACATGAAAGATGGTTTTACCGACATGTCAAGTGCATTTGTTATTGTTTATGTCAATGGTCAAAAGCTAAAACGCGTTTCTGCCGATGGTAACGGAACTTTCGATTTTGATTTGGATTTCGGTAAAAATTACGAGTTGCATTTTGTAAAGCAAGGATACGCAACTAAAAAAGTGGACATTCTGTTGCAAAATGTTACAGCGGAAATGGTTGGAATTGGCTGCCGACCAAGGGAAGTTCAAGTGAGTATGATTCAAAAAGTTGAAGGGATTGATTATTCGGTCTTAGACAAATCGGTTGGTCAAATTTTTTATGATCCAGAGATAGAATGCTTTGATTGGGATGCCGACTACACGCTTAGGGCAATGGAAAAAATTGAGCAGCTAGTTGATGAACTCGAAGAGAAGAAAAAAGAATATGCTAAGAATACTGCAGCTGGAGATAAGGCATTGGCGAAAGGTGATTTTGAAACAGCAAAAAAGAGTTACGAAGCAGCTTTAGCGGCAATGCCTAAGGATGAAACTGCAATTAATAATTTAAAGAAAGTTGCTGAGAAAGAAGAGGAGTCAAAAAATGCTGAAGCCGCCGCAAAAGCTGCAGAAGAAGCTAAGGTCGCTGCGGAAGCTGAAAAAGCGAAAAAAGATGAATTTGATAAATTAGTAGCTGATGGTGATAAAGCGTTAAAATCTGAAGATTTTGATGAGGCAGCAAAACAATATGAAGAAGCGGCAAAACTTATGCCTGATCAAACATCTGTTAAAACTAAGCTTTCAATTGTAGCTGAAACAAAAAAGAAAAGAGAAGCTGCTGCTTTAGTAGAGGAAGAAGCTAAGAAGAAAGCAGAAGAGGCTAAGAAAGAAGCTGCGGATATAGAAAAGGCTTCAAAAGCAAATGAAAAAGAGCAAGCGAAAGCTGAAAAGGAAAAAGCTCTAGAAGAAGAAAAAGCTGCTAAAGAAGCTGCAGATAAAAAGGAAGCTGATGAATTAGCAGCAAAAGATGATGCCAAGAGAAAAGCGGAAGAAGCTAAAAAGGTAGAGGAAACTAAAGCTGCCGAAAAGAAAGAAAAAATAAAAGAGGAGCCCAAAAAAGAAGAAATGAAACCTGAACCAAAGAAAGAAGTAGTTAAAAAGTCCGTTCCTAAGCCACCGGTAAAGAAACCTGCAGTTGCAGTTTCAAAACCTAAAGCAACTGCGGGTACTGCCGCAGCAATTGCTAAGAAGGAAGAACACGCAGAAAAAAAGAAAGAGTTACATGCTAATGCTAAAAAGGTAACAAAGCCTAAAGATAAGCATAATGATATTCATGCTAAATTAGATCAGGCTGCTGCTGCTCAAAACCCCAAAACAACTAGTATCCATGAGCATCATGATTGGAACATGAATCAACCTGGTGTGCACGAAGAAATTGCGAAAGAGTATCCTATTGGAGTTACAGAAGAAGTTTATATGAAGGGCAATAAAGAAATCTTGGAAAGAGTAGTTGTAAAGGATGGAATGGGCAGTATTTATTGGAGAGTAAAACACCCTTGGGGTGGAGTTTACTATTTTAAAAATGCCAATGTTTCAATCTCTTCGGTTGAGTTTGATTTGTTTACAACCATTAAAGATGATGAAGGAAACGTTATAGAACCTTATCACATTGACAGAGTAAACGATCATTGATCTTTTGGAGGAACAGGATCATATCCACTTGTTCCCCAAGGATGGCATTTAGAAATTCTTTTCAATCCCAACCAAACACCTTTTAATATTCCATGTGTTTCAATTGCTTCGTAGGTATACCTGCTGCAAGTAGGGGAGTGTCTGCAATTTTGACCCAGCAGCGGAGAAATAGTCCATTGGTAGATTCTAATCAGAGCTAGAAATGGAAACGATATTATTTTACGAGGAAGTTTCATTGTTTAGTAAGGGTACAACGTATAACGTCTTACGTATCACGTCTGACGTAATACGTTGTACGTTAGACGTAATACAATCAATTTACTCAAAATCCTTGTACAACATACTTGCCTGAACCTCATTATTATCCTGGTATTTACCAGATACGTACTTATCGTAATCTCCTTCAATAGAGTGATAGTAAATCTGACAGATTTCAACTCCAGCGTAAATTCGAATCGGCTCCACGCAATGAATTTCTAAAGTCCAAAAACCAGAAAAACCTACATCTCCAAAACCAGCGGTTACATGAATGTATAATCCCAAACGACCAATGCTACTTCGTCCTTCTAACATAGGAACGTAACTCTCCGTTCTAGTATGTTCAGTAGTTCTGCCTAGGTACAATTTACCGGGCTCTAGCACCAAACCTTCTTCAGGAATAAACAATTCCTTAGTGGCATTTGGCTTTTTCATTTCCAAGATAGGAGTATCGTAAACCAAAAGCCTATCGTGTAAACTCAAATTGTACGAATTTGGATTTAAACGTTTCTCATCGTATGGGTTGATAAAAATACTTTTACCAAGTTGCTTTTTTATTTCGTTTCCAGAAAGAATCATGGGTTATTTTATTTGATATTCACTTCCGTCTTTTCCGTCGTTCAACACGATGCCAACGGCATTTAATTTATCACGGATTTCATCCGATAAATCCCAGTTTTTATTGGCTCGTGCTTCTGCCCGCATTTCAATAAGCATTTGCATCACGTCATCCAGTTTATCTGAACCATCTTCAGCCTCATCTAACAGCCCAAGAACCTCAGTCATAAAAGTGATAAAGGTTTTCTTCATTCTGTTGAATGTTTCAACTCCAATTGAGGATAATGGAAAATGATTATCTGCAAATGAATTGATTTTATTGGCCAAATCAAATAACACTGCTATCGTCTTTGGGGTATTGAAATCGTCACTCATTTCAATGTAAAGCTGATCGCACAATTGGTTTATTTCTTTTTCCAATTCCGCATTCATGGTTCCTGCTTCAACAGCTTCCATTTTGGAAACCAAGCGCAGAGCATTGGTCAATCTTTTATATCCTTTTTCTGCTGCTTTAAGTGCGTCATTAGAGAAGTCAACCGTACTTCTGTATTGAGCTTGCAACAAAAAGAAACGAATGGTCATCGGAGAATATCCTCTGTCCAACAATTTGTGATCTCCAGCAATTAATTCTCTGGGTAAAAAAGCATTCCCCAAAGATTTGCTCATTTTTGTTCCATTAACCGTCAACATGTTGCCATGCATCCAATATCGAACAGGGTCTTCACCACCTGCGCCAATGTTTTGCGCTATCTCACATTCGTGATGTGGGAATTTCAAATCCATTCCACCGCCGTGAATATCAAATTGTTCGCCTAGGTATTTTGTACTCATTACCGAACATTCTAAGTGCCATCCCGGAACTCCCATTCCCCAAGGCGATTTCCATTTCATTAAGGTATTCTCAGAAGCAGCTTTCCAAATTGCAAAATCTGCAAAGAATTTTTTCTCAGATCCACCTGCTAGGTTATCTCGGGTTTGTTCAAGTAAATCTTCAACTTTTCTTCCAGAGAGTTTTCCGTAATCGTATTTTTCTTGAAATTTTTGAACGTCAAAATAAACCGAGCCGTTTACTTCGTATCCATATCCGTTGTCAATGATTTTTTGAACCATCTCTATTTGCTCCATGATATGGCCGGTGGCAGTGGGTTCAATACTAGGTTCTTTTAGATTAAAAACTTTGTTCACCGCATGAAACCCATTGGTGTACTTCTGTACTATTTCCATAGGTTCGATTTGCTCTAGTCGCGCGCGTTTTTCAATTTTATCTTCCCCCTCGTCTGCGTCATTTACCAAATGTCCCACATCGGTAATGTTCCTTACATAACGAACATTGTAACCCAAGTGTTCCAGGTAGCGCCAAACAATATCAAAGGTTAAAAATGATCGCAGGTTGCCTAAATGGGCTTGGTTATAAACGGTAGGTCCACAAACATATAAACCCACGCGAGGTGGGTTTAAAGGTTCAAACTTTTCTTTCTTTTTTCCTAGTGAATTAAATACCTCAACAGGGTATTGATCATATAGGGCCATTAAGTTTAGGGTTTATTGTTGAATTTCCATCTGAATATAGTTCAGGAACTCACGTTTTACATCTTTATTTTTAAACTGTCCACCGTATTCAGCAGTTACAGTGCTCGAATTTATATCTTTTATTCCTCTTGAGTTTACACAAAGGTGTTTTGCATCGATTATGCAGGCAACATCTTCAGTTCCCATCGCTTTTTGCATATGACGAACTATTTGCATGGTTAGTCTTTCTTGAACCTGTGGGCGTTTAGCATAATACTCAACAATTCGGTTGATTTTAGAAAGACCTACAACCTTTCCGTTAGACATGTAGGCAACATGTGCTTTACCAACAATTGGCAAAAAATGGTGCTCACAAGTAGAGTAAACCACTATGTTTTTCTCAACAAGCATTTCATTGTATTGGTATTTATTCTCAAAGGTTGAGGCTTTTGGTTCGTTATCTGGGTGTAAACCACTAAAAATTTCGTTTACAAACATTTTCGCTACACGTTTTGGAGTTCCTTTGAGGCTATCATCGGTCATGTCTAAGCCAAGTGTATACATGATATTAGCAAAATCAGCTTGAATTTTTTCAATTTTATCAGCATTCGATAGTTCGAATGCATCTGACCTTAGCGGAGTTTCTGTGTTCGCGGATAAGTGATTGTCGCCGATTACATCGACATCCAGTCCGTTCAATTTTTCTTCGTGTGCCATTTCTTTTTGTTTTCTCTTATAACAAGTCAAGAGAACTTTTGTGCAAATATAATTGCATTAAAAACAATGAAGCCAGCTAGCTTGCCAATTAGTGTTATTGAAATTACTAAAAAGTAAGACTTATACTTGCATTCGGCATAAAGGGCAATTGGTTTACACGGGTGTTTGACAAACGATCGTAGTAGAAAATATTTGCCCTATTCAAAACATTGGTAATTCCAGCTGCTGCTACAAATTCACTAAAAGCACCTAGCGTCCAGGTACGCTTTATGTTGGCATCAAGTCTTGCATAAGCAGGCAACCGTCCCTGATTTAAATCAGAGTATAAAGCATTCAAATTGCCGTTTGCGCTGCTGTAATCTTGATCGTATCCTTCGGCAAAATTAATTTCTTCATATAACCCTTGGGTTTGAGTAAAAGGGAATCCGCTGCCAAAATTATAACGCACATTTGCTTCCCAATTCAAGTCTTTTCCAAACGTATAAGCTCCAACTAAATTAACATTGTGACGCCTGTCAAAAACAGGACTATACTCTTGTATGCCATCCCAACGCGTAATTTTTGTCAAAGAATAAACCGACCATAAATAAAACTGTTTGTAGCTCCATTTTACGCTCAAATCGGCTCCATATGCATCTCCGGTTTCAACTATAAAATCCTTTTTAAGAATATCTGGCTTGTCAGCATTGTAATCCGCATCTTCGTACAACTTGTTGCGGTTTATGTTTATTAGTTGATTGAATTGTTTGTAGTAACCTTCCAAGTTAATGGTTATGCCTTTCCATAAATCGTATTCAAAACCAAGGATGTAGTGATTTGCTTTTTGCAAACGGTTATTGAGTGGTTTTGTCTCCCCATTTTTAGTTACGTATTCTTCTTGTAAGCTTTCAGGCCCACTTAAAAACCCATAAAAAAGATTTACAATATCTCTGTCTGAATTTGCTGCAATTAAGTTCTGAGAATACATTCCAACTGCGCCTTTTACCCTAAAATCATCAGTGATGTTATATTTGGCTCCAAACCGAGGTTCTGGAGATATGGTCGAAAGAGAGGCGTAATATTGTATGCGAATACTGGGATCTATAATAAGATCACCGAAGGTTAATTTATATTTAGCAAACATCCCCAATTCAGTATTATTTTCTTGTTGTTTAAATTCTCTTCCAAATTTATTGGTATATTCAAAATCGGTTGTAAATCCAACAATATCAATTCCAAACTTAAACTCATTGTCCCCAGTGAAATAAGTAGATCCTATTCCAAAGTTAAAGCCATTAACACCGCTTTTTCGAGTTCTTGCAGAAGGCTCATCCATTTGAATAAGATACCTTGAAACCGCTAAGTTTCCTTCAACAATTGCGCTACTTCCTTTTGGCAGCAAAAGAAACCTTCCGCCTCCTCCAAAATTTCTCCAACCTATGGAAGTTCCATTCCGGTATGATGCGTCATCCGTAAAATTAAACCCAAATAAATCGGCTTTCGAACCTGATGGTGCTGCAAAGCTTATTTTGCCGTATAAATCATTGAATTTGTAAGGTAATCCGTTTGAGTCAGCATAACTGTAAAGTGTTTTGCTCGATTGATCTAAATAGGATGTTTTTGCAGATAGAATGTAACTTATGGTTCCATCATTTTTGGTTTTAGCTTTTTTTAGTGGGCCTTCTAACAATGCTTTTGCTCCGAAAGTGCTCAACGAAACTTTCCCTGACAATCTTTTATTATTTCCAGCACGAGTAGTAATATCCATTATAGACGAAACTCGTCCTCCATATTCTCCGCTAAAACCACCAGTGTAAACATCGGCACTTTGCATTATATCTGCGTCGAATACGGAGAATAAACCGATAGAGTGGAAGGCATTATAAACTACCATTCCGTCTAATAATATTTTGTTTTGTACAGGAGATCCTCCTCGGATATATAATTGTCCACCTTGGTCACCAGTGAAAATTACTCCCGGAACAACTTGCATGTATTGAGCAAAATCTGCTTCACCACCAATAGTCGGTAGTTGATTTATTTCTTGAGGTGTAATTTTAGTAACAGACATTTTTACTTGCGTCTGCGACTCTTGTTTTTCTCCGTTAACATCAAATATGTTCAAGTCAACAGAAGACTCCTTAACGCCAATATTCATGGTTGCTGTTTTATTGGCTTCAATAGTTACTGCTTTTTCGAAAGTCGCAAATCCCATTGCGCTTATGGTAATTGTGTAGTCGCCTGCAGGTACTTTGCTAATAGAGTAAAACCCATTTCCATCGGTAGCAATTCCATAGGTGGTGCCTTTTAAAATTACGTTAGAGTATAAAACTGCAGAACCGTCTTTTTCGTTAGTAACGAATCCTTTTATTCCGCCCGTTTGAGACAAAATTGTAGTCGAACACCCAAGAAAAAGTAGGGTAACAAGAAGTAATCTTTGTAGCATTTGAATTTTCATTTTTCAGAAGCTTGCAAAAGTATGAATATAGCTATGCTATTATTTTTAATTATTGCCAATTGCTTATAAACTGACTTAGAGGTTTATTTAATGGATAAATGGTGACTTGTTTAGTGAAGTAGTTTAAACGCAAGTTCTTTAAGCAGAGAACCGTCTGAAGTGCTGGTGTTGTTAATGCCTTTAGATTTTTGATCGTATTCTCTTAAAAGTTTTAATGCTTTATAACAGCGTCCTGGGCCAATTTGCTGTGCATGTTTAACCAGCTTGGTTGCAGGATATGGAGCCATGCCAATAGAGCGCATAGCTTCATCTTTTGATTTATGTGGTAAATAATGAAAACTCATTAACCGCCCATAAAAACCGTATAAACTGCTTACGGTAACAATCATTGGATGATTTTTAGGGTTATCTCCGTAATAGTTCACTATTCGGTTAACCTTAAGAACATCATTCTTGGCTAAGGCATCTTGAAATTCAAAAATGTTATAATCTTTACTAATCCCAACGTTTTCTTCAATATGCTGAGTATTTATGTCAGTCCCCTTATCAATTGCAATGGTTAACTTGTGCAACTCATTGGCTACTGTGCTTAAGTTACTTCCCAAATATTCAGTTAGCAATAAGCTGGCTTTTTGAGTGATTTTAAACCCTTTACGAGCGAGGTAATTGTGTATCCAATCAGGAATTTGATTTTCGTATAAGGGCTTACTTTCAAAATAAACACCTTTCGATTTTGCCTTGGCAATAAATTTTTTTGCAGCAGTAGTCTTGTATTTGTAGCATACAACAAAAACTGTAGTGTCCACAATGTGATCTAAGTATGGCATTAGCTTATCAGTGATCTTTTGTATTGACTGTGCTTCCTTTAAAATTACAACTTGGCGCTCAGCCATCATTGGAAAGCGTTTTAGACTTTCTATGAGCTGATCCCACTGTACATCCTTTCCGTAAACTATGGTCTGGTTAAAAGCTTTCTCAGATTCATCTAAAACTGAATCTTCTATATAGTTTGAAATTAAATCAATAAAGTAAGGCTCTCCGCCTGATAAAAAGTAAAAAGGCTTGATATCCTTTTCTTTTATGGACTTTAATATTTGTTGATAGTCTATTGTTGCCAAAACTCAATTTTCAGTGGGCTAAATTATGCTTTTGAATCATTTACTTTGCAGGGTGCAAAGTTTAAATTTACCGGAATATAATTTTAAGTTCTCTAAAAGTGGCGATCAAGTTTTGGTATGGGATCAAGTGCGAAAGAAAAACATTGTGTTAACTCCTGAAGAATGGGTAAGGCAGAATTTTATGTGTTACTTATCTTCAGAGTTTGGCTATCCTCAGTCACTTATGCAACTTGAAGGAGGATTGAAATACAATACCATGAATATGCGCAGTGATATTCTATGTTATAACCAGGCGGGGAACCCCGTTCTTTTGGTCGAGTGCAAACGACCAACGGTTTCTATCACTCAAAAAACCTTTGACCAAATTGCGCGATATAATATGTCATTAAAAGTTCCTTTTTTGGCGGTAACCAATGGTTTGGAACACTTTTATTGTAAAATTGACTTTGAAAAGAAAGATTTTCATTTTTTGCCCAACTTACCCCAGTTCGATTTAGTTAAAACTATATAATGAAGTATCTATTAATTACCATTTTTCTTTTGACGCTGGGAACATCAAACTCGGCGCAAGAATTTGGAAATTCTAATCTTCGACTTGGCCTTTTCCAAAATCAGAATGTTCGGTGTTATGTCAAAGCGGATACAGAGCAACTCAGTGGTTTTTTGAATAGAAATGGTGGAATTTATTTTTCAACTTTTAGGGGGGGGTCGAAAATTGAGTTGAAAGGCCAACAACTAATCCACTTATCTCAGTTGGAATGGTGCTCATCTATAAGAATAGAAGGGGGGAAAGGGCAAATTTTAAGCGATACGAGTTTAATAAACACCAGAACAGATAGGGTGCATCAAGGTGCAATTCAAAGGCATCCTTCCTATACCGGGAGTGGGGTTGTAATGGGCTTTGTAGATACTGGGATAGATTTTACACACCCCGATTTTAAAAATAAAGATGGATCGACACGAATTGTAAAAATTTGGGATCAAACTAAAAATGCGGATTCAACATTGCGCCCAAGTTTTGGTTACGGAGAAGTTTACGACTCAGCAATGATAAATGCTGGAAATTGCCCTCATATTGATAACAATGGCCACGGAACTCAGGTTTGTGGCATGGGTGCGGGAAATGGAAATTCGGTTCCAGATTCGATTGCAGACTATACTGGACACGCTCCAAATTCTACGATTATCTGTGTAAATACAGATTTTAATCGTGCAAATTGGACACTTTCAATTGCTGAATCTATTGAATGGATTTTTTCTGAAGCTGATAAGTTAGGTTTGCCTTGTGTTGTAAATTTGAGTGTTGGAACGTACTCAGGAAGCCACGATGGAAAAGACTTGGCTGCACAAGTTATTGATTCCATGGTAGCTGCAAAACCTGGAAGATTTGTAGTTGGTGCAGCTGGAAATGCAGGTTCTATTGGCCCTTTTCATCTTAGAACTGAGGTGGTGTCTGATACGGCTTTTACTTATTTTAAATCGAACACAAATTCAAATTTTGGCAATGCAATATTTATTGAAGCTTGGGGAGATACCGCAGCTATGAAAAACCTGAAAATTGGTTTTGGGTATACCGATACAACATTGTGGAGTGATTCTATTTTCTATCTAGAACCAACTGCAAACCGACTTGATACTCTAATGACAACTTCTTTGGGTGGAAATAGTCAATTATTGACTTTTTCAGAAGTTCAAGGAGGGGTGGTCTTGTATCAAGTACTTTGTACAAACCCTCAACCGCAGCACTTTTATGGTTTGTTTACAGTAGGCTCTGGTACGCATGATATATGGAGCACAAGCTTGTTAGGCTGGTCTGATATTGTTCGGACTGGTTTACCAACAATTGGTCAGTATCCTAATATTTCCAAATACATTTATCCGGATACTAATCAAAGTATTGTAAGTAGTTGGAATTGTTCTCCAAATATTATCAGTGTTGGAAATTACGAAAACAGAAAAAGTTATGTAAACCAGTTTGATAGTCTTGTGATTTATGCAGCAGCTGTTGTCGGTCAAAAAGGTGGAACAAGTAGCAGAGGGCCCAATCGTTTAAACTACACCAAACCAGATTTGATGGCTCCTGGGAATTATACCATGGGAGCAGGACGTTTTCAGGATTTGAATTATCTAAAAACTAATGCGACCAAAGGATACAAATTAGCTAAAGGTGGTTACCATTTTGGTAATGGAGGAACCTCAATGGCCTCTCCAGCAGTAGCGGGAATTGCAGCGTTGTATTTTGAGAAATGTCCAACTGCAACAAGCGAAGAAGTAAGAAAAGCGCTTATAAACAATACCTTTTCAGACTCGTATACGGGAGTTGTTCCGAACAATGTATTTGGATCGGGCAAGGTCGATGCATTTGCCACGTTGAGTAGTAGTAATTTGAATGATAGCTTATTAGTTTCGGGTAAAACGGTTATTTGTAAAGGAGATTCAATAAAAGTACTGTTGTCCTCAGTTTATCCAACCTATAAATGGAACGATGGGATTTCAAGTTTGGATCGATATGTAAATAACTCCGACACCTTGTATATGACCTTTTCCAATAATTCGGGATGTATTGGTAAATCTGACACTCTAGTTACTGGTGGTGTTGAAATTCCAGTTGTTTCAGTAATTTTAGAAACAGATTCATTTTGTGTTGGAGGAGAATTAGTGGTAAAAGGCTCTGGTGCTGCAACATATTTGTGGAGTAACAAAGAAAATGGAGATTCAATTATAGTGGATGAGGCAGGTGTCTTTTATCTCACGGGAAAAGATTCAAATAACTGCGTAGGTTACGATAGTATTGCTTTGACGCAATACCGCTGTAATGTTGGAATTGATGATAACGAAAACTTGCCGTTTACCATTTTTCCAAATCCGGTAAATAACTATTTAACGATTGAAGGATTCAATAAAGAGTCAGTTGGAGTAGATTTAACAATTATGAATGCTGATGGGAAAATTGTGCTAAAACGAAAACTAGAAAGTGGGGTGAGTTTGGAGATAATCCAAGTTGATGTTTCTCACTTTCAATCCGGATGGTACATTCTTGAATTGAATTATAAGACAGCCTCAAATAAATATCGATTTGTTAAGTATTAGATTAGTCTTTCTTCTTCCTTTTCTGCTGGTTTTCAGTGATATTTCTGCGCAAAATAACTACGTCGATAACGAACTAATAGTCAAACTGAAACCCAATACCACTATTTCTGAAATCCCTAAATCAACTCAACGTTCTATTGGGATTATTGAGGTGGCTTCAATTTTTCAGAATACGGACCCACACGGTATTAGAAACATAGAAGAAACTGATTTCGCATCCTTTCATTCGATTTTCTTGAATGGAGAAGTTTCCGTTCCAAAAGCAGCTAATATTCTTTTGAAAACAGGATTATTTGAATACGTTGAACCACGATATATTGGTGAATTGGCCTACTCGACTAATGACCCCGGCTATGCTAACCAATATGCACTGCAACTTATTCAGGCGGAAAAAGCTTGGGATTTAAGCAAAGGAAATTCATCAGTTTTAATTGGAGTAGTTGATGCTGGAATTGACACAAGTCATTATGATTTAAGAGGAAAATATTTTGAAAATGTGGCGGACCCAATCAATGGTCTAGACGATGACAACGATGGTTTTATAGATAATTATTGGGGATGGGATTTTAAATCGAAAACTGGAAACGTTCAACTTTCTGGAGGAATAGATCACGGTGCTCAAATGTCGGGTCTTATAGCTCCGAATACTGATAATGCTGCTGGAATAGCGGGTATTGGGTTCAATTGTAAAATGCTGGGTGTAAAAGTTACCAATGGTTCAGCAGTCGTATATGGATATGAGGGAATAAAATACGCAGCTGATAAAGGTTGTAAAGTGATTAATTGCTCTTGGAACATAAAAGCGTTCTCTAAGTTTGGTGAAGAAATGGTTGATTATGCTTTTTCAAAAGGTGCATTGGTTATTGCTGCCGCAGGAAACCAAGGAAAGGAAGACAATAATTACCCAGCCCAGTACAAAAATGCATTGGGAGTTACAAATACCGACTTAAATGACAATCGCGTAAGCAATTCAAACATTGGTTATTACACAGATATTTCTGCACCTGGTTTAAATGTAATTACTACAACTCCAATAAATGGATTAAACAGAAACTCAGGTACATCCTACAGCACCGCATTGACCTCCGGCGCAGCTGCTTTATTGGCAAGTTACAAACCAGCTTTGGGGCCAAATGATTTAAAAAATATATTGAAAGCCAGTGCTGCAGATGTATACAAAAACGGACAGAACTCTTTTTATAAGAATAAATTAGGAGCTGGAAGATTAGATGTTTTTGCCGCAATGAACTATTCAGGAAATTGGATAGAAATTGATGAGGTAATGGCTTCCGATGTTGAGGGTGGTGCTATTGAACAGGCTGATACTGTTCAGGTTTGGTTGAAAGCTACGAATTACTTACAAGCTGGAAATATTATTAAAATCATTCTGCGCGACCTGTCGAACTATGCTAGCGTTTTGGATTCTGTGTGGGAGATTAATTCGATACTAAAAGATGAGCAGCAGAACAATGAGAGCAACCCATTTAAATTAAGGTTAGATGCACTTATTCCGCAAAATGAGGCACTGGATTTTGAATTGATTGTTCAGTCCTCGAGTGATACGTTTACCCACGGTTTTTCATTTATTGTAAATCCAACCTATAGAGCTATAACCGTTAATAAATTGCATCTTACAATTGGTAGTCGTGGCACTTTTGGATATTACGAATATCCCGAAAAGAAAGGGATTGGAGTAACTTATGACGGAGGTGATCAATTGCTATACGAAGGAGGGTTAATTATCGGGCAGGGAGTTGAAGGAAACTCTAAAGTAGTGGATAGAATACGCGGAGTAAGAGATGTGGAGCAAACTGACTTTAGAACAACAGCTGGACTTCAAGAAATAACTCCTCCAAGCTCAGATTTAGGATTCTATTCTCAATTTGATGATCAGGGAGCTAAAAACCCAATAAATATTGTGGTTGACCAATCTACAAGAGCTTGGAATAAATTAGGTCATGAGAGTTATGTAATTATCGATTACGTTATAAAATCGAAGGCGAGTCAAAAATTAGAGAATATCTATGTCGGACTTTTTGCCGATTGGGATATAGATGATGCTGAAAAAAATAAAGCTAAATACAACGGTCAGCGTTATGTTGCTTACACCTATTCAGAAGCACCTAATGCTCCAGTTGCCGGTCTTCAATTATTGAGTGAATATGCTGATTGGCGTTGTTATTCTTTCGATCATTTAATTGGAGGGGAAGGAGGAATAGACCTTACCGATAACGATGTATTTAGTAAAGAAGAGAAGTTTAAAGCCCTTTCTAATTTCAGAGAAAATGCTGGTGAAAGTGGAGAAGGAGCAGATGTACTTCAGTTGTTGAGCACGGGACCGCATACCATTGAAGCTGGAGATTCGCTCAGCGTTTCTTTTGCGATTCACGCTGCCGATAATATTACTCAATTACTAGAAAATGCCGATAGTGCATTTTATCAAGAAAATGGAGAATTGCCCATGAGTTTGAAAGAAATATTAACGAAAGAATTCACTTTATACCCAAATCCAAGTTCTGGCAAAGTAAGATTGCAGTCCGCCGATAAAATTGACCTAAAATCTATTCAAATATTTAATTCCTTTGGCAGCGAAGTTCCTTTTACGTTTGAAAAAAACGAAACGAATGTTCAAATAGAGCTTAAGGAGCCACAAGCAGGTTTTTATTTTTTAAGAGTTAATCAGAAGACTCTTAAATGGTCTGTAACTCAATAATCAACTTCTTTTTGTAATTATTGGTCGAGTTGTTTGCTGCTCTTGACTAATTGAAACTTATGCTTTAATTTAGAGGGCGTAAAATCATAAAAATAATAACAACATGATTCCCATAATAGTCTTAGTAATTGTCGTTTTCGCACTGTTTGATTCTGTAGTAATTGTGCCAGAAAAATCTTCTAGAGTTATTCAACGTTTAGGTAAATTTCAGCGTATCGCAGGTCCAGGGTTAACCTTTAAGTTGCCAGTATTAGACCGTGTAGCCGGAACTATTTCATTGAAGATTCAGCAATTGGACGTAGATATTGAAACCAAAACCATGGATAATGTATTTGTGGATATGAAAGTTTCGGTGCAATATGTAATTCAACCGCTAAAAATTTGGGATGCTTTTTACAAATTGGAAGATCCGGTACAACAAATTGCGTCCTATGTGTTTGATGACGTTAGAGCAGAGGTGCCAAAGTTAGAGTTGGATGACGTTTTTTCTAGAAAAGAAGATATTGCAATCGCAGTAAAACGAAATTTGTCAGAAGCTATGGATACCTATGGTTTTGAGATTGTTAAAACTTTGGTAACCGATATAAATCCGGATGGACGCGTAAAGGATTCTATGAATCGAATAAATGCTGCTAAAAGAGATAAGGAAGCAGCAAGAGAAGAGGCAGAAGGTGAGAAAATAACGATTGTAAAACGGGCAGAAGCTGATGCTGAGAGCAAACGACTGCAAGGTGAAGGTATCGCACAACAACGACTTGAAATTATTAGAGGATTTAAAGAATCGGTAGAGGATTTTCAAAAGGCATTAAATTCAATTGATGCGCAAGAGATTATGCAGTTTGTATTAATGACACAGTACTTCGATACGTTAAATAACATTGGGAGTAGTTCCAAAAGCAATACACTGATGATTCCACATTCTCCGGCAGCAATGAATGATTTCTTTCAGCAAATAGTTGCTGGAACTGTAATGGCCAAAAAGGCTGAAGAAGGAGATGAAGCTCGAGAGGAAGAAATTAAATCGGAGGAAAAAAAATAGTTTATTCCGCCGGGATTAAGTTCTTGTAATGCTCAAAACCTTCCATTATGTTTTTTACATAATTATAAGGTTCTTTTCCACGACAGTAACCGTGCTTGCACACTTTATCAGTATAGAACTCAGCTTCTGATTTTTTAAGTACATAGTTTTCTACGTTTTCATCCCAAATGGTAGGATCAGCATCATATTTATCTGCTAAATTTTTAGCATCAATGATATGCCCAAGCCCAACGTTATAAGAAGCAAGTACAAACTTTTGTCGTTCTACTTTATTATCGATACTTTTTTCCCAAAATTCATTTATCCATTTTAAATATTGCACTCCCGCCTTAATATTTGCCTGTGGGCTTTCAATGTTAGAGCTATCTAAACCATAAGCTGCAGCGGTGTGGGGAACCAATTGCATTAAACCGTATGCTCCCAACCAAGACTCGGCTTTAGGGTTAAATTTTGATTCCTGATACACTTGGGCAGCTAGTAACCTCCAGTCCCAATTAATGACAGAAGCTTCTTCTTTAAGTATACCGTCATAAGGTGAGATCTGGCCTCCAGAAACCGAAGAATAATCGCTCTGTAATTTCTGCTTAAGGTTGGTTCTGGCCCTAAAGTATTTTGCATAAATGGTATAAAAGTCTGTTTCTTCTTTTTCTACCTTAAGCCATTTGTTAGCAGCTAAAAGTAGTGCCGTATCACTTTTTCGGAATGCCCAAGCTATGTTTTGTTTTAAACTGATGTCTAGGTCGATATTTAAATTTCCGTGCATCTTTTTTTGAACCTTGGCCACGTTTTCATCAGCTACGGTATACTTAATTTTTCCTTCTGAAACAGCTTCTATCAATTGCAGAGTCATATTAAAAGCAACAGCTGTATCGTTACTACTCACCGGTACAATATTTATGGGTTCACCTAGCTCACCACTCAAATTTTCTAACCGTTCCAAAAACGAAGACCCAGACCAAACATGAATGGATTTATTTGAGAGCTGTTCAAGTCCAGTGAGCAGTGAGTCTCGAATATTTCGTTGAATAAGTACCTGATGTGTTTTATGAATGGGGTCAGTAAAAGCAACATGCTTTTTACGGTTTATGGTTGAAGTAATATTAGCAGCAACCACATCACCCACGCCTTGATTTAAATAGTACATCATGCTATCCAAGTTGTAAACTACTTTAACTTCAAGTTCTACACCGAGTTCTCTAGAAAAACGTTCTAATAATTCATATTCAAACCCCATGGGCTGGCCCTTGTAAATGAAATAGCTGGTAGTAGAGTTGTCGACCAATGCCACCAATTTATTGCGACTTTTAATAGAATCGAGATCAAAAGAATAGCTTTTAGGTTCCGAAATACGCTCCTGCTTTGGTAAACACGAACTAATAAATAATGGAATTAAGAAAATTGATAGCAGTAACCTCATGAGCCTAATTTAACTCAAATTGAGTGAACAGCAGTTATAACACTTTTACTATCACCCAATAAAAAGCCACCACGAGAAAAATGACCACAAAGAGTTTGGAAATTCCTTTATAATGAGTTTTGATCATTTTGCGGTCTTTCCAATAGGCAAAAATCATTACTAACGCGAAAACGATCAGGAAAAAACCTGCAAACTGAAGTTGTCCTCTACTAAAATCCATTACTGTTTATTAGGTGTATTATTATTTTGTGGACTTGTTGGTTGGCCTTGACTCTTCTGCATTTCTTGCTGAATTTGTTTCACTAAGTAGTTGTGATATTGTTGGTACTGGTTTGTTCCAAAGAACAATAATACACTTGCAAGAGGAGCAGTTTCTTTATAGCCCGCAATAACGTGAATTCTGCTCATATTTTCATCCAGTAGGGCATAGGAAGGATAAGACATTTGACCATCAAGTAGTGAATACGCAAATAAGTGAGTTCCTTTTTTACCACCTGGGTTCAAATTATAAAAATCAAAGTTGTTGAAGTTTACCGTGTCTTTTTGCTCAGCATTAAACTTAACGGCGTAATAGTATTGATTCATAAACTGCACCACATTCGGGTCTTTAAACGTTGTTGCATCCATTTTTTTGCACCAACCACACCAATCGGTATAAAGATCAATAAAGATCTTCTTTGGTTGAGTTTTCATAGCTTCTTGAGCTTCTTCTATGGTCACCCAATTAATACTAGCTGCCACTTGGGCATTTAGCTGAATTGAAAAAGCGAATATGAAAAGGAATAGGATTTTTTTCATTTCTTATGTTTGAATTGCAAATATACTAGTATAACAATTTTAAACTAGCCTTGATTTGGAGCCGTATCAAAACATGACTTGTTTTAGCAGAATTTAAGGCATAAAAAAAGCGGTACAAGTCCGCTTTTTTTTCAAGTTTATAAGATTTAGTCAACTCCATGCATGAGCCGTTGAATGGGTTTATTTAATAGGAAAATTAGTAACCCAATCCCTAATAATGCATAAGCAAGTGTAGCAAAGACATCAGTATATTTTGCTAAAGCTTCAGCACCTTCCAAAGAAACTCCTCCTTCGCCTCCAGTCATTGAAGCAATAATTCCAGCAGTGAAGTTTGCCATTGCAAAACTTAAGAACCAAGCACCCATAGCAGTACCTGCGATGTTTTTAGGAGCCATTTTGGTTACCATTGAAAGCCCGATTGGAGAAATAAATAGTTCCCCGGTAGTATGAAATAAGTATAGGAAAACCACCGTTAAAATAGGAACTTGAAAAGCTTCGTTCGCAAATGGAAGCGCCGCTTTTGTTACCAAGAAACCAATTGCAATTTGCAAGAACGCCAATGAGAATTTTACTGGAATACTTGGGTTTTTTCCAATTTTGGAAAGCTTTAACCACATTACTGAGAAAATTGAGCCAAAGATTACAATGAAAAGCGGGTTAAAGAATTGTGTCATTGAAGCGGGCATTTCCCAGCCAAAAATTAAACGATCAACGTTTCTATCGGCAAATAATGTAAGGGAGGTTCCAGCTTGTTCAAAGCATGCCCAGAATACTATATTCACTAACATCAATATAATCAGAGCAAACATTCGGTCTTTCCAAACTGGCTTAGGCTGAGTTTCTCCATTCTCTTTTAACAAAGAATCGAGTTCACCTTTTGCCATCATTTCCTTATCTGCTTTGATTCCAGCCATAATTAACTGAACACAAATAATAATGAACAAAATCACTAAAATAACGCCTAATGCAGAACTCATTTTTATTAAAAAGTAACTAGCTGGAACAAGAAGTAAAGAACCAAGAGTAACCGCCTGTACCCAATTTAGAGGGCCAAACGCCTTCGCCAAACCCGCTTCAGGTATATTTACACCCGGAGCTCGTTCAAAGTTTTTGCGACCAGACCAGAAAATAAAGAACCCAGCAAGCATACCTAACCCAGCCAATCCAAAACCATATTTAAAGCCGTAAGTTTCTCCAATGTAAGCAACTACAGTAGTTGCGAGAAAAGCACCAATATTAATCCCTATGTAAAATATTGTAAAACCTGAATCCCTTCTAGGGTCTCCGTCTTTATAAAGCTTACCAACAATTGTCGAAATATTGGCTTTAAAGTATCCGTTACCAACTATTAATGCACCCATTCCAATTAGCAACATATGTTCTGTGCCGCCTAAGATTATAAATTCTCCAAGAGCCATTAGTATTGCCCCTAATAAAACTGCATATCTATAACCTAAATATTTATCTGCCATTCTGCCTCCTAAGATTGGAGCGGCATAAACTAACGCAGTATATGCTCCATAAATTAACGAAGCTTCTGCATCTCCTTTTAATAAAGATTTTACTAGGTACAGCGTTAATAATGTTCGCATTCCATAGTAGCAGAAACGTTCCCACATTTCCGAAAAGAACAACGTCATTAACCCATCTGGGTGTCCTTGTTTTACATCAGTATCAGACATATTATTTGTTTTATTAATTCAATGAAGCTGACGAATATAAAATAATTGTCCGTCAAATTAGAGGCTAATTTTATAAGCGTCTTTGTCTATAGGTTTTCTTCAACGTAATCGGTAAGCTTTTGAAAAAGATGTAATCGAGTATTACCACCATATATACCGTGGTTTTTGTTAGGATACATCATAAAGTCAAATTGCTTATTTGCTTTTTGTAAAGCGGTCACCATCTCAATAGAATTTTGAAAATGAACGTTATCATCTCCTGTTCCATGAACAAGTAAATAGTTTCCTTGTAAAGAATCTACGTGTGTTATTGGCGAATTTTCATCGTATCCCGAATTCTCCTCAGGTGTTTGCATGTAGCGCTCGGTATAAATCGAATCGTAATATTTCCAATTGGTCACAGGCGCAACAGCCATAGCAGTCTTAAATACATCATAACCTTTAAATAAACACAAAGAGCTCATATAACCACCATAACTCCACCCCCATATTCCTATTCTATCAACATCGACATAAGACTCATTAGCTAACCATTTAGCAGCAGATATTTGATCTTCAGTTTCATATTTGCCCAATTGCTTGTAAGTTATTTTTTTGAATTTTTCTCCTCTTGCTCCAGTGCCTCTATTGTCAACAGACACCACGATATAACCTTTTTGAGTCATCATTTGATACCATAAATAATTGGCTCCACCCCAAGAATTTTTAACCGTTTGAGAACCTGGTCCTCCATACACATACATTAGGACGGGGTATTTTTTAGAAGGATCAAAATTGCTTGGCTTAATAATAGAAGCGTTTAATTTTTCACCATTTACCGGTATGGTCATAAATTCTGGTTTCGAAATATCAAGCTTTGCAAGCGTTTGATTTAACACCGTGTTATCTTTTAGGACTCTAATATCTTTACCATTGTTTTTGTGCAAGGAAATGTATGTAGGAGAAGAAGCTGTAGAATGATAATTGATAAAATATTTAAACCCACTACTAAAGGTAGCATCGTTCCAGCCGGCGAGTGGCGTTAGTTTTTGAGGGTCAGAGCCTTTTAGCGAAGTTTTATAAACTTCTCTATTCATAGGCGAATTTTTTGCTCCTTGAAAATAGATGGTCCCACTATTCTCTTCAAATCCGTAGACCTCAGTTACTTCCCAGTCGCCTTTAGTAATTTGGTAATTCTTTGAGCCATTCCAGCTTTGGTAGTGCAAATGATTGAAGCCTGATTTTTCGCTGGTATAAATAAAGCCTTTATTAGCGCCAACAACATAAAAGTTGTCTGTAATATCAATATAGGCCTCGTTGTTTTCTTCGTAAAGAATTGTGCTTGACTTAGCCGATGGGTTGTAGTTAATAAGTTTAAGGTTTGATTGATGGCGATTCATTGTGTAAATAATAAGCGCATTGTCATTTGAACTCCATTTTACTCTTGGAATATATTCAACATCATTTGTTGGTGCATAGGAGGAACTATTGCCCGAACTTAGTTCAACTACACCAATACTCACATTAGAATTATCTTCTCCCGCTTTGGGGTATTTAAACGGGTTATCCTGCGGATATAAGCTTCCGTAAATGGGCATATTGAATTCTCTTACTTTACTCTCATCAAAACGGTAGTAGGCAATTTGATTTCCAGTTGGAGACCAGAAAAAGGCCTTATCAAAGGCAAACTCTTCTTCATACACCCAATCTGTAGCACCATTGATGATTTCATTTTTTTTACCATCTGTAGTTAGTTGCTTTTCTTGGCTATTTTCTAAGTTTTTTACAAATAAATTATTGTCTCTTACAAACGCTACTTGAATTCCAGAGGGTGAAAAAGTAGCGTAGCGTTGTTTTTCAGTTGATAAAAGTTCAATTTTCTTTGAAGCAATATCGTAAACATAATATTTGGATCGAGTAGAATGTCTGTAAATCCGTTCGGTTTGTGTACTAAAAAGTAGTTTTTTCTCATCACTTGAAAAGGAATATCCATCCACTTTAAATGGGGCCCCTTTTGCTTCTGGAATAGATATGGTGGATAAATCTACCAGTGTTTTTACCAATTTCCCTGTTGAATATGCGTATTGGTTGATTTTCTGAGTACTCCCGCGATCACTATCTAATAGCGTATAATGCACCCCATCATTCATAGATTTAAGTCCATAAACATATTCTGGCTGAAACATTCCAGATGCCCAGATTTGTTCAAGAGTGATTTTTTCTTTTGGGGTTGACTGTGCATTACCAAATGCACAAACACCTATAAATAGTATTGAAGCGATAAGTTTCATAAAAATAATTTGGATTAGATGAAGGAGTCGAGTTAGACTTTAATTTCTCTAAAAAGAGCAATAGCAAATGCTATACCTAAAAACATGATAGCCATTACAGCAATACCTTTCGTTTTTGAGTGTTTTGCAACTGTCATTTTATTGAAAGGCTTCAATAAAACTGCTGCTTTAGTTCTTAAATACAATTCTTCTAAAACTGTGATTTTTTCATATGCAAAAATAAACTGTCCTTCATTGTCAAATTGGTTGATATCAATGTTCGAATTTCCTTGCAGCAACTTGTTATAAGTTTTTACTCGCTGTTCATTTAGGAAAATTATATCGTTCTTAATTTGTTCAATATTCTCTTTATACCCGCTTTTTCTTTGATCCACAATTTGCTTTACTTCAGGATGGTTTTCAAAGGTTTGCAATGTTTTTTCTTCCAGAGTTTGGTAAATTGGTAAAGAGGTGCTTTTACAAGTAACTTTAATACAGTGGTGCAGTTTGCTGTGTGTTAAATCGACATCTGTTCGATAGTTGATTTCAGGTTCAATCACTTCAATAGTAATATTTTTAATTTGACTTGCGCTATCAATTGAGATGTCTAGAGCATTGGCCAAAAACGAATAGTTTCCTTGTGAAACTGAAGTACCAAAATCGCTTATTATTTCTTTTAGACGTTTCCCTTCTAATAAATCACTGCAGATTACGGCCTCGCTTGTGTGAGTAGGAATTACTCTCTTTTCTTTAAAATAGCCAATTCCAATTCCAATAAGTAATGCAACACCAAATAAAATACTATTCTTTTTGATGAACTTTAATCCTAGAACTATTAATTCACCGAGTGATATTTCTTCTTTCATGATACTTTTCAATTGCTAGGCAAAGAAAGTTAATTATTTATACGCTCGTTAACGGCGAGGGGGTCAGCAGATAATATTAAGTTTATTAGAATATTTAATGACCCCAAAATCCAAGTTTTAGTTTTACAAATATTGCTGTATCTGATTTGTTTGTGTGAATATTGACATTTTATTTTGTCAACATCCTTTTAAATGGAAGACACTGATAGCTTCTATGGAGAAAATACTGTTTTTCTGGAGTTTTATATGTTCTGGTTCATCAAGATTTTCTATGAGGCTCACCATTTTTAAAAAGTCTTTCTGTTTAGTGATGGTCACATAAATTTTGTGGGCCTTGTAATGTTATGAACTTATTTATAACTGCCACTCTAATTAAGTTTTCTGACTCAATGACATTGGATATTTGATTCTTTAGACTGTTTTTCTTACTTATGGACTTGCTTTGATTCGCTGCACCAATAAAAATGGTATCTGGTTGTTAGTCGTAATTACTTTCTTTTTCTTATGAAAACAAAACTATTTAAGCAGTAAACAAGCCTTTGTAGCTTTGTTTTAGTATTCCTGTATTATTAAGTAGGGATTTGAAATTTCATACTTTCGCACAACATGCAAATTACGGCGCAAGAAAGGGTTTTAGTAAACGTGCTTAACGATAGTCGTTATCAATTTCTATTTTTTTCTTTGCTTTTATACTTGTTGTGTGTTTACGAATATGAGCATTTCGTATTCAGTAAATACGAGTATATGGGTTTCCGAAATAGCTTTACGTTCATAAAAGCTGTTCTAGCATTTTTTCTTTTTACAAGTAGTTGCTTTCTGGTTTTTGTAAAAACGTCACCATTCATTAAGGGTCTAACAGCATTACTCAATGTTGTTTATGTGTTACCTATCATGATTCTGTTTCAATACGATAGTGGAGGGTGGCTTTTTGTGATTTCCGCGCTCTTATTATTAGTTATCATAAATTTAAACTTCACATTGAAGCTGTTTCGGAGCGCAAAGATCAAGGAGAATGAAGTTCCCATTATGTTGGGAGTTTTATCGATATTTATTTTGTTACCTTTTATTCTAAGCTACAAGGTTAACCTAGATCTCTCTATTTTTTTACTTGATGAGAAAGTGTATGCTATCCGAGAAGCAATTCAAGATGATGGTAATTTATTTACTGGCTACATGAAGTCGCCTCTTATACAAGTGATTTTGCCATTATTGGCTATTTACGGTTTGAAGGAAAGAAAAGTATTTTTCACTTTTTTGGCAATTGCTCTTACCATTTTGGTTTATTCCATGATTCCTCAAAAGAGTATTTTTCTAGGAATTTTTGTAGTTGTTTTTTTCTATTTTTTTAAAGATCCATTAAGAAAAGTGTCTGTCTTCACTGGGCTTCTTCTAATGTTATGCCTCTTTGGTTTTGTGCTCACTTGGAGTTTTGATAATATGCTTATTGAGTCTTTAATTCTGAGAAGGTATTTAATGGTTCCAGCATTGCTGAATCATTACTACTATGAATTCTTTGAGAGTAACTATATTTATTACAGCCACAGCTTTTTGAAAAATGTTTTTGATTACCCTTATGAATTAGGCCCAACGTATATGGTTGCCGAATACGCTTATGGCAAAACAACCACCAATGCAAACAATGGTTTTGCAAGTGATGCCTTTATGAATTTAGGTTATGTGGGTGTTTTTATATACACTCTCATTGTTGGATTGATTATTAAATTTTTTGACGCACTATCCATAGATGCAAAGTTTTTTGGACTTTTTTTCTTATTCGTAAATCTGCTTCGTTCATCAGGTTTAGCTACAATTATGCTCACCCATGGTTTATGGCTTTTTATGTTATTGGCATACGTTGTACTTAGGCAGAAAAGGCAATCCACCGAACAAATAAACATTTAGTTTTAAAAGGTGTTTAAATCTGAAATATTTAAGAATGTATCCGTCCTTTCAGGAGGAGTCCTTCTTGCGCAAATAGTGCCTTTTCTTTTCGCACCGTGGATTGCTAGGATTTATGATGCTCAAAGTTTTGGTGAGTTTGCAGCAATTCTTGGTATACTGAAAGTTTTAATTGTAATCGTTAACGGGAGGTATGATCCAGCCATAGTACTTCCAAAAAAAAAGGCGGATACTTACGGACTATTGATTGGTAATTGGGTAATTGCTCTTGTTTTTTCGGTACTAGTTTTTGTAGTACTAGTGATTTTTCAAGATAGTATTTCATATTATTTGGAAATAGACTTTGATGTGCTTGACGCTACTCTTATAATGCTTTGCCTCTTGGGTATGGGCTTTTGGCAGCCCATTAACTATTTGTTTATTCGAAATAAAGAATTTCTCAAGATGACTTACAACAAATTTGTAAAGTCAAGTTCAACCGTTTTATTTACAATTTTATTCGGTGTTTTTTTTCAGGGTTCGGGCGTAAATGGATTGGTTTTTGGGTTAACTGCTGGCTGGCTATTTATTGCTGTTTTCTCCTTTTTGCAAAGCACAAAAACAATATTCAATCGCTTTAAAAAGTACAGTCTTTTTACGAGAAGAATGCTCGTTGAATATAAGGATTACCCTGAATACAATGCACTTCCAGCTGTTCTTAATAGTCTCGGCACCCAACTTGGGTTTTATGTTTTTCTATACTTTTTCTCAACCGAAGTTGCGGGGCACTATTCATTTGCTAAACAATATTTGCACGTTCCATTGAGTATACTTGGAATGAGTTTGTCACAAGTGTATTTTCAGCGTATTTCAGAAAAGTATAAGCAAAAAGTGAGTATTCTGAAAGAGATTAAATTATTGATGTTATTTTTAGTCTTGGCAGCAGTTTTAGTGTGTGTGATTATCGTTCCATTCTCTGAAGAAATTTTTATTATTTTATTTGGGGAACAGTGGTTGGCTTCAGCGCAACTTAGCAAGCTACTCATTTTTGCGTTTTCATTTCAGTTTGTAATTTCTCCGATAAGTATGGTTTTGCACGCGCTCAACAAAGTGAAGCTCGCATCGGTTTTCCCCTTAATTTATGTCATTTCCATTGGTCTTTTATTTGCAGTTGAATTTGAAAATTTAGCCAACTTTTTACCCATATACGTAGTAGCTGAAATCATTCCATATGTAATATACTTATCTATGATAGTGTTTGCAGTTTTACAATACGAAAAGGGACTAATTAACAAGCAAAATGTAAAAGCTTGAATCAGCGTCTAAAATGCTCAATGCTTCAAAGTTATTTTTGTTAAAATGAAAATAGCACATATTTCTACTGTTCACCCTGCGTTTGACGGAAGGATTTTTCATAAAGAGTGCACCACTTTAGCTCAAGCTGGCCATGATGTACATCTAATTATTCAACATACCAAAGCTGAAGTAGTAAATGGAGTAAAAATTGTTCCTTTACCTAAGTTTTCAAACCGAATAAACCGAATTATTGAAGGTAATAAACTAGCACTGCAAAGGGCCTTGGAAATAGATGCGCAGGTCTACCATTTCCATGATCCTGAGTTATTACCCGTAGGCTTAAAATTAAAAAAACAAGGCTATAAAGTTATCTTTGATATGCATGAGTTAGTCGGCTTAATGATTCGAAGTAAGCAATGGATTCCGAAACCATTGCGTTGGGGTATGGAAAAGATCTACGCTCAGTTTGAATCTAAAGCATTTAAGAAATTTGATAAGATTATTGTAGTTACGGAGAAAATGGTTTCGGATTATACGGATGTTATATACCCCAAATACAAAAATAAAGTTGAAATAATCCGAAACTACTCTTTAGTGAGTAGTATAAGTCAAGCGGAGCCAAAGCAGATTGATAATGAAGGTGCGACTAACTTTATTTATGTAGGAGGTTTAACGCGAGAACGCGGTATACTGCAACTCGTAAAGTCTATACAGAAATTTGAAACTGGAAAATTGTGGCTTCTGGGCCCTTGGGAAAGTACTGAATTTGAATCCGAGTGCAGTGAAGCAGATAAAAATGGTAAAATGCAATATTTTGGATTGCTTCCTATGCCAGAAGTATATGAATATATTCAAGCTGCCGATGTTGGTTTAACTGTTTTGAATCCTACTGTAAATCATTTAGCTTCACTACCGGTAAAAGCCTTTGAATACATGGCAGCTTCAAAGCCGCAAATTATGTCAAACTTTCCTTTTTGGGAAAAATCTTTTGCTGGTTGTGCTGTTTTTATTGAGCCAGATAATCCGCACGAATTAGAATCAGCGTTTCAAAAAATGATTGAAAGTGCTGCACTCAGAAAGACTATAGGAGAGAAAAGTTTTCAAATGGTTACTGACCATTTTAGTTGGGAGGCAGAGTCTGATAAATTGTTGAACATTTATAAAAACATTTGAAAACTGACATGTCAACAGATGTATCCATAGTAATTCCGTGCTTCAACGAGCAAGATTACATTGGTCAGTGTATCGATTCATTTTTTCAACAAACAGATGGATTAACTATTGAAGTTTTAGTTATTGATGGCATGAGCACCGACAATACTCGAGAAGTAATCCAAGCAAAACAAAAGACCTACCCTGGAACCATTCAAATAATTGACAATAAAAAGAAAAAAACACCTTATGCTTTAAACCTTGGAATTGAAAATTCCACAGGAAAGTATACGTTAATTGCAAGCGCACACTCCAGTTTTGACTCGGATTATATTAGTGCTATTGTGAAACAATTCGACACAACTGATGCCGATATTATTGGAGGAGTTATGGAGACAAAAGTGCTCAATGAAACTCCTAAATCCTTATCTATTGTAGCCGTATTGTCGAACAAGTTCGGAGTGGGTAACTCCATGTTCAGGGTAGGCATAGACCGTCCTCAATTAGTAGATACCGTGCCCTTTGGGATTTACAAAACGGAACTTTTGAAGTCAATTGGTGGCTACGATGTTCGTTTGATTAGGAATCACGATATAGAAATGTCAAAACGAATTTTGGCAATGGGACATAAGATTTTGTTGCTACCAAAACCCAAGTGTTACTACTACGCAAGGGAGAATTTTACGGGTATATACAAAAACAACTTCCGAAACGGAAACTGGAATATCAAAACGGTGTATATAACAAAAAAGTTTTCTTCTTTGAGCTTGAGGCACTTTATTCCGCTTCTTTTTCTTTTGAGTTTAGTACTGCCGTTAGTAATGAGTTACTTGTTTGTATGGTTTGCCTTGTTAAGTTTATTATCCTTTGGAATGTATGGTGCATTGGTGTTTAGCCAAGCGGTTTCGATTAAAAAAGAAAACCCAAAAGCTTCAATACTTTATGCATTCATTTGTTTTTTTGTTTTGCATTTTGGTTATGGCCTAGGCTCGCTGCTTGGGTTACTTTCATTTAAAAAGCTATTCTAAACTTTGAACTCAGAAAAGAAATATAGAATTGAAATTGCCAAACAGCTTGGCTGTTCCGAGAAGGATGTCTTTTTGTTTTGGAAAGGCAGGGTAGCACTCTTTACGGCCCTTAAGGCATTAGGTGTGTCAGAGGGCGATGAGGTCGTCTTGCAGGCTTTTACATGTGTGGTGGTGCCGAATGCTATCATCTATACAGGCGCCACTCCAATATATGCTGATGTACGAACAGACTCATACAATATGAGCTTAGAGTCGGTTAAGGCCAAGGTAACGAGTAAAACAAAAGTGGTTATCATTCAGAATACCTTCGGTTTGAGTTCGGAGGTTGAAGAAATTGTTGCTTTCTGCAAATCGAAAGCTATTTTTTGTATCGAAGATTGTACCCATGGATTTGGTGGAACTTATAATGGTAAATCAAACGGTAGCTTGGCGGACTTTGCTTTTTACAGCACACAATGGAACAAACCGTTTTCTACTGGAGTTGGTGGTATTTTGAGGGTAAATAATGACGCTTTTCTTGATGAAATAGAATCACTTAATAAGCATGCTGTCAAGCCAAGTTCAAAAGAGGGTTTGGTTCTCAATGTATTAATTGCAGCGCGCAGGCACCTGTTAAATGACGCGACATATTGGGTTTTAATAAGGTTGTATAGAAAGCTTACGGCAATGAAATTAGTTGTGGGTTCTTCCGATCCGGAAGAAATTGAGGCTCCTAAGTTACCCAAGCTCTTTTTGAAGAAATCAGCTCCTGTGCAATGTTCAACTGGAGTTCAGGCGCTGGATAAATTACCTGGGGTAATTGAATTAAGGAAACGCAATGCATTGCTCATTGATCATTTTTTAAGGAGTAATGAGAAGCAATTTGTTCCTGATGAATTCAAAGAAAACCACTCCTTTCTTATTTACCCAATATTAGTAAAGAATAGATCCGATTTCATGCTCAAGGCAGAAAATAACGGATTGCCACTTGGTGATTGGTTTATTTCCCCCATTCATCCTGTTAAGGAAAATTTTGAGCAATGGCAACTTATGCCAAATGATTTTCCAAATGCTTTGTATTTGTCCAAACACATTTTAAATATTCCACTCGACAAGAATAATGCTCAACGGTACCTAGCTTTCATGAAAGAAAATTTAGATCAGGTACTTTAGATGCGTTCTAATGATATGCAAAGCTTGTTGCAACATATAAAATTACCTCATTTTAGGCATAAGTGGCTGATTACTCTATTGGCTTTTAGCATTCCTGTATATCAAAATATATTGCCTATTCTGATTGTATTGATACTGTTAAATTGGTTCAGTTTAGAAAATCGAAAAGGAGGCAATAGTAACTTAACCTTTGTTTGTCTAGTCGTTTTTTTTCTGATCCATGTAATAGGTTTACTTTGGTCAGTGAACCTCGATTTTGGAATGTTTGATGTGCAGGTAAAACTATCGTTTCTGCTGCTTCCATTCATTTTTTATTTTTCCGAAACATTGGTAAATGATGATTTCGAAAGGGTCTTATCTGGTTACGTAATAGGTTGCGCAGTGGGGGTTTTTCTAGGCGTAACTCAAGCATTCTATGCGTATTACTCAGATAATACTGGATTTTTGAAGCTATACTCTGAGAGTTTAACACCAAGTTTACATATCGGTTACTTCGCAATGTATATGAACTTTGCAATTATAATTCTCATATACCGCCTCTACTTCAGGTCAGAAAGCTTATTCACCTATCAAAACCTACTTAGAGTATTTTTAATCCTGTTTTTCAGTGGAGCGGTTTTTTTAAGTACATCAAGGAATGGGTTAATTGGCTTACTCTTAGCTTTAACACTTATCGTTATTTATTCAGTAATAAGATATAGAAAGTGGATGTCCATTATTTCCATAGCGGTAATAGCTTGGGTAATCATGAGTTCTTTGCTTAAAGATTATAAAAGTTCGGCTTTAAAATTTCATGGTTTTGAAGAGGTTGAAGCAGCCGTTAAAAAAGGCAAAGCCTCTCAAAAAGTATATAAAACCAGTACTTCAATTCGCATACTTGTTTGGAGCTTTTCATTAAATCTTATTAAATCCAACCCAATCATTGGGGTTGGAACTGGAGATATAAAAGATGAACTAATTAAGCTATATAAGAAAGAGGGATATCCAATTCTTGTAAAACGACAATATAACTCTCACAATCAATATCTCCAAACTGCTGCTGCTCTAGGTATACCAACATTAATAGTATTACTTCTTATGTTTATATCTCCTCTGTTGGTTAGGTGGAGAAGGTTACATTTTTTAGCAGTATTTCTTTCTATCATTGTTGGTGTGGCTTGTTTAACAGAGTCGGTGCTAGAAGTGCAGGCAGGCGTTATTTTTTACACTTTCTTTGCATCACTGTTTGCACAAAATATGCGGAGTGATTACGGAACAAATTTCATAGATAATCCTCTTATAATAAAACGAAAACAATTAAAAGAATGAGAGTACCTTTTTCTCCTCCGAGAATGGATAAAAAAATGGCAGATGCTGTTGTCGATACCTTGTATTCAGGTTGGATAACGACGGGTCCAAAAACCAGAAAGCTAGAAGAGGAACTTACTAAGTATACTGGCGGTAAAGCTACGGTTTGTTTGAATTCTGCTACTGCGGGGTTGGAACTGGCTTTGCGTTGGTTTGGAGTTAAAGAAGGAGATGAAGTTATATTGCCCGCATATACTTATTGCGCTACAGCAAATGTGGTAATGCATTGCGGAGCCACTCCAGTTTTAGTAGATGTAAAAGGCGATTTTAATATTGATGTTTCAAAAATTGAAGCCGCGATAACGAGCAGGACAAAGGTTATAATGCCCGTTGATATTGCAGGAATGCCAATAGATTATGACGAACTACATAGTATGCTTGCTAAGAGTGACGTTCGTGCAAAATTTGCACCCCACAGCATTGAGCAAGAAAAGTTAGGTAGAATTATGGTTCTAGCAGATGCGGCTCATTCTATTGGGGCGACTTACAAAAGAAAAAATTCTGGTACGCTTGCTGATATAAGTTCATTTTCTTTTCATGCAGTAAAGAATCTTCCAACTGCTGAGGGCGGTGCGGTAATAATCAACTTGCCTGAACAGTTTGATAGTTTAGCCGTTCAAAAACAATTTAAGGTAAAATCGCTACATGGCCAATCAAAAGATGCTTTAGAAAAAACTAAAGCTGGGGGTTGGCGTTATGACATTACAGAACCTGGCTATAAGTGCAATATGACGGACATTAATGCGGCACTTGGTCTAGTGGAGTTAGAGCGTTACGATAGCGATATGTTGGTTAAGCGCAAGTCAATTTTTGATAAATACAATGCATTATTGAGCAAATATGAATGGGCAAATATTCCGGTTTATAAAACCGATGATAAGCAAAGCTCTTTTCACATTTATATGCTTCGAATAAATAATGCAACTGAAGAACAGCGAGACCGAATAATAGATAAGATTTCAGCAGAAAAAGTGGCTGTAAATGTTCATTTCCAACCCATTCCGTTGTTGAGTGCCTATAAGGGATTTGGTTTTAATATGGAGGACTACCCTGTAGCTTGGAAAAATTACGAGCAGGAAATATCCCTGCCGGTTTTTTACGACATTTCCGATGAGCAAATTGGTTGGGTAATCGATGCATTAGTTTCTGCTGTTGAAGAAGTAATGTAGTGATTCGATTGGCCGATATAATTTTTAGCCTACTTGGTATTTTGGTGCTTTCGCCGTTATTTTTATTAATTGGAATTTGGGTAAAAATTGATTCAAAAGGCCCTATACTGTTTAACCAACAACGAGTAGGAAGATGGAGTAGAGATTTTTTTCTTCATAAAATCAGGACTATGAAAGTCAATTCTGAGGCACTTGGCCAGCTGACAGTTGGTGGAAGAGACCCGAGAATAACTGGTGCTGGTTATGTTTTAAGAAAATATAAACTCGATGAACTTCCCCAGTTATTTAATGTGCTTAAAGGGGAAATGAGTCTTGTTGGGCCGAGACCAGAAGTGCGCAGGTATGTTGATGAATATACGAGTCAACAGAAATCGGTGCTGAATGTTAAGCCTGGAATTACCGATTATGCCTCAATTAGTTTTGTGGATGAAAACGATATTCTATCTGCTTCAGATAACCCAGAACTGGCTTATATAAAAGAGGTAATGCCTGAAAAATTGAAACTGAACCAGAAGTTTATTGAAGACCCTTCGTTCGGAAATTACCTTAAAGTAATCATCTTAACGGCATTAAAGATTATTCGCTAGGCTCAGGTTCTTCACAATGCATTTTTTGCAATTCGAATAAAGCAGATGCTTCTTCTCCCATTGCTTCGGCCATATTTAAATCTGCACATCCTTCTTTAATTCTGGCGGTATTGATGTTAATTATACCTCTAAGCAGATACGCTTCTCCTTCATATTCATTCAATTCAATAGCCTTATTAAGGTCTTTAACTGCAAGTTCGAAATGCTGCAGTTCGTTATGAAGGTTTGCCCTTTGAATTATAGCTTTATGCTCATTTGGGTATAGCTTAAGTAGTTTATTGTAAGTCAGTAATTCTAAATTTTTATTTCCATTAGAAGCATGAATTGCGGCTAAGTAATAATACAGTTCTCGTTTTTTTGGAAATTTTTCAATCGCAACATTAAAGCTATTAAGAGCGAGTTCATTTTCTGCATTGTTATAATGGCAAAAGGGCAAATAATAGAAAGGGAGGGAAATTGAACTATCTAGTTCAGTAACTTTAGCAAAAGAAACAGCAGCAGAGTCAAAATATTCCATTTTGTAATAAGCCATTGCTAAATTGAAGTGGGCTTTCAGGTAATCAGGCTTTAGGACAACGCTAGCTTTAAAATCCTTGATAGCAGTTTCAAAATCACCTGAATTATAATCTGTTTGACCATCTAGATTTTTTTGTACATATTCTTGGCCAATAGCGCTAGCACAATTGACTCCTATGAAGAGAACTAGAAGGAGTAAAATTTTATACCGAATTAACAAAGTTGAAGGCACCAATTTATTTTAGCTTTGGAGGCTAATGCCTCAATGCAAATTTATTTAATTGAATCGAACATTATGAAAAAAGTACTAATTGCAAATCGTGGTGAAATAGCTCTTCGCATAATGCGATCGTGTCATGAAATGGGTATCAAAACTGTTGCCGTTTTTTCTGAAGCAGATCGGGACGCACCTTTTGTAAGGTATGCCGATGAGGCTGTTTGTATTGGACCTGCTGCTTCTAGCAAGTCTTACCTAGTTATGAACAACATTTTAGATGTAGCTAGAAAATTAGATGTTGAAGGAATTCATCCTGGATATGGATTCTTGAGTGAGAATGCAGAATTTGCGCGTAAGGTTGAAGAAGCAGGAGTAACTTTTATTGGGCCAGGCACACATGCTATAGAGGTAATGGGGAATAAATTAGCAGCTAAAGAAGCAGTAAAGGCTTTTGGCATCCCAATGGTTCCTGGAACAGAAGGGGCAATTAAAGATTTAGCAGAAGCAAAGAAAGTAGCAGAAGAAATTGGCTTTCCAATTCTTATAAAAGCTGCGGCAGGGGGCGGCGGAAAAGGAATGCGAACGGTTCACGAAGCAGAGAGCGTTGAAGAGCAATTAAAACTTGCTATGAACGAGGCTATTTCTGCTTTTGGAGATGGTTCTGTATTTATTGAACGCTACGTTACCTCACCAAGGCATATTGAGTTTCAGGTGCTAGCAGATAAACACGGAAATGTTGTGCATTTATTTGATAGGGAATGCAGTATTCAGCGCCGACATCAAAAAGTAATTGAAGAGGCACCAAGTTCTGTGCTTACTCCCGAATTAAGGCATGAGATGGGCGAGTGTGCCAAAAAAGTTGCACTAGCCTGTAATTATGTTGGAGCAGGGACCGTTGAGTTTATATTAGAAAACAATAAGGATTATTATTTCTTAGAAATGAATACCAGATTGCAGGTTGAGCATCCTGTAACAGAGCAAATTACTGGAGTAGATTTAGTAAAAGAGCAGATTAAAGTAGCTCGAGGAGAGCAGCTGGCATTTACTCAAGATGACCTTAAAATCATTGGGCATTCTTTGGAAGTAAGGGTTTATGCTGAAGACCCTCAAAATAACTTTTTGCCTGATATAGGAACACTGCACAGGTATAGGAAGCCTGAAGGACCAGGAATAAGAGTAGATGATGGTTTTGAAGAGGGAATGCAAATTCCAATTTACTATGATCCAATGATTTCAAAATTAATTGCAACTGGAGACAATCGTCAAGAGGCGATTGATAGAATGGTTAGGGCAATAGACGATTATAAAATTGAGGGGGTTTCTACTACGCTGTCTTTTTGTCGTTTTGCTATTCAACATGAAGCATTCACTGGTGGAAATTTCGATACACACTTTGTAGATAAGTATTTTACACCTGAGGTATTGAATCATTTTGACCAAAAAGAGGAAGAATTGGCAGCTTTGGTAATTGGTAAGTTGTTTGATGCATCGAATTCAAATAAATCACACGGTTATCCAAATCAAGAGATAACCAATTGGAAATACAACAGAAATTAAATTATAAAGAGATGGCATTTATAGAGAAATCATCAAATCCTGCTTTTAGCAGTAAGTTATTTGACAAACAAGGTTTTGCTGCAGAAGGGCAGCGCATGACAGTTCAAGGGACAGTGAATAAGTCCCTCATATTATTTGTTTGCACCATTATTCCTGCATACTATGTGTTTGATATGTTTTTAGCAGGATCGGGTACAACTAGTTTTTTATTGATTGGAGGTATCGGTGGTTTTATAGCTGCGCTAGTCACGATTTTTAAGCCAACTGTTGCCCCTATCAGTGCACCTATTTATGCTGCTCTTGAGGGCTTGTTTTTAGGAGGGGTTTCTGCATTGGCAGAAAGTATGTATCCAGGGATTGCTTTTCAAGCAGTAATTTTAACCTTTGGGACAATGTTTGTGATGCTTTTTGCTTACAGATCGGGTTTAATAAAAGTTACAGAGAAACTAAGGTCTGGCATAATAGCAGCCACGGGTGCAATTTTCGTGGTGTATATGATCAATTTTGTCATGTCTATGTTCGGTTCAAGTATGCCAATGATGCACGAAGGTGGGCTTATGGGAATTGGATTTAGTTTATTAGTTATTGGAATTGCCGCAATGAACTTATTGTTGGATTTCGATTTTATCGAAAAAAACGCAAGACAAGGAGCTCCAAAGTATATGGAATGGTTTAGTGCTTTTGGTTTAATGGTCACTTTAGTTTGGTTGTATTTAGAAATTCTAAGGTTGTTAATGAAGTTAAATAGAGATTAGGCACAAACTTTGTAATTTTATCAACGTAGTATAAAACGATGAGAATTACATTAATCATATTTTTTATAATATTTGGAGCTTTCTCCAAATTAAATGCTCAGCAAGATTCTTCTGCTGGGCATTTGTTTTATGCAACGGTTATTGATGGTGATACCGTTCCTGTGGTTTTTATGAATCCTTATTCTGTTTGGGAACAACGTGTATTTAAATCAAAAAGAGAAGAAAAAAAATACAACCGTCTTCAGCGCTATGTGAAGATAGTTTACCCTTATGCAAAAAAAGCAAACGAACTTCTAGCGAAATACGAAGCTGAAATTGCTGCAGAAGAGAACCCACGTGAAAGAAAGAAATATTATAAAAAAGTAGAGGAGGAGTTACTTGCTGAGTACGGAGCTGATATGAAGGAAATGACGACGAGTCAAGGGCGAATTCTCATAAAGCTCATTGATCGAGAAACGGAACGAACGTCTTATGAGCTAGTTAAAGAGTTTAGAAGCGGAGTAACTGCTTTTTTCTGGCAGGGAATCGCAAAGTTATTTAGTCAAGACTTAAAATCTGAATATGACGCGAACACAGAAGATAAATACATTGAAGATATAGTAGTTGCTATCGAACAAGGCAGGTACTAAATAAAAAAGCCTGATTCAAATGAATCAGGCTTTTGATTAGCGGAGAGACAGGGATTCGAACCCTGGGTACCCTTTTGAGGTACGCTTATTTAGCAAACAAGTCCTTTCGGCCACTCAGGCATCTCTCCGAAATTCAATAAATACTTAAAGAACTGACCGCAAAAGTATAATTAAAACTATTTTGACCAACATAAAGTGTTGTTAAAATGCCAGAGAACTTCACGATGCTTTGCTTGCACTTTTAAAATTTTTAGAATCAATAGGTTGGCTATTTTTTTTAACTAAATCCATAGGATTAACCAACTCAATAACGCTATTTATTGCTTAAAACCTACACCTAGGTAAGTCGATTGATATCCTTATCCTTTTGGATATTCGACTCTCACGTGATAAATATTTAAGAGCATTTTCTTGAAGATACTCTTAATCGTCGTAATATCTTTAAATGTAATATCGGCATTTGCAAATTGTCCTTCTTTTGCTTGTCCATCAATAATACCGTCAACTAATTTGTTTACCGATTCAGTGGTGTATGCCTTAAGGCTTCTGCTAGCTGCTTCGCAGGCATCAGCCATCATAAGAACTGCGGTTTCTTTACTAAATGGAATTGGTCCTGGGTAGGTAAAGTTCGATGCATCAACCTCCTCACCGGCATGCTCCTCTTTTTCTTTGAATAAAAAATACTTTACTTGACTTGTTCCATGGTGTGTGCGAATAAAATCAATAAGTACCTCTGGAAGCTTGTGCTTTTTCGCCATTTCAATTCCCTTGATAACATGATTAATAATAATTCTGGAACTTTCTTTAGGTGCGAGATCATCATGAGGATTAAAGCCGCTAACTTGATTTTCGATAAAAAACTGAGGAGCTTCTAATTTTCCTATATCGTGGTACAAGGCACCAGTTCTTACCAGCAATGGGTTTCCTCCGATTTTTTGAATGGCTGTTTCGGCTAAATTTGCAACCTGCATACTGTGCTGAAAAGTGCCTGGTGTTTTGGTAGCTAGATTTCTAAGCAAGGTTGAATTGGTATCAGAAAGTTCCATTAAAGTAACATCAGATAGAAATCCAAATAGCTTTTCAAATACATAGATTAAAGGGTAGGAGAGAAGCGTTAGGATTGCAGCTCCACCAAAAGCGTAAAGGTTGCTCAGTTCAATATTATGCCAAGTACCCTCTTGCATAATTATTACGGATAAATGCGCGATACAATAGGTAATAAAAATGATACCTGCGGTTCCTAGAAGCTGTGATCGCTTTTTTAGATTCACTAAACTAAATACTGCAATCAGACCTGCCATTACCTCTATGTAAACAAACTCAAATCCATTTGGAACTGAAAATCCGATAAGAATCATGGCCAGTATATAAATGAATGCCGCCATAATTTCATCATAGAAAGCTTTAATTACTATGGGTAAAATGCAAAATGGGAGCAAGTAAATATTCAGACCTTCAATATGCATTGGGGCAATTCCCATAAGCACAACTGAGGTAAAGGTTATCAGTATAAATACTACTCGGTTATTAACGTTAAGAATATGCTCTCTGAATATTCCTAGAAATAAAACTAAGACAAAGAAAATCAGGCATACAAATATTGTTTTTCCCGCCATTACAAAGTAAATCGACGCATCGTCTCCTTTAGAGTGCTCAAATTCTTGTTTTAGGGAGCTTAACTTCCAATATAAATCCTCATTAATTAACTCACCTTTTGCTACTATGAGTTCAGACTGCTCAACTTTACCATGCGTATTAATTATACTCTCTAGTTTCGACTGTTTAACTGCCTCAGTTTTATCAGCAGCATAAAAGACATTTTGTTGAATTGAGTTTATTAAAAGGTCTTGGAGATTTAGCGCACTTTCACCAGTCAGGTTGGAGCTGTCTTTTTTTAATTCCAGAACTGCCTCACTAATCGACATTAGTTCGCCAAATTCAATTTCCTCAAAATGGCCATTTCGCTGAATTACAATTAATTCCTCGGGTTTAATTTCAGTTTCTAGTTCTATTGTTTGAACGATTCCTTGAGCATAAATGATCGTTAATTTTTTAAGCGAAGAATTTATTACCTCTAAGTTGTTTTTTTTAGAAGTAGTCAAGTTTTGCTCCAAAGATTTCTTTAATGCACGAATTGCAATAGTTGAAATAGAGTCAGAATGATTAAAATATAGCGGGCTATTTTTTTGAATTTCTGTTTTTTCTTGCTCCAAATCCTGTGTTGATTTGAGCACTGCAAAGTCGAATGGGGCATATAAGTTTTCGTGCAACCATGGTTTACCTTGCTTAAAGTCATATTTAAACTTTCCCTCTTTTGGCAATGCATAAATGATTACTGCAGCGCAAAGAGCTAGTAATAAAGCCTTAAATATGACATCGTGGCTATTTTGAATTTTAAGGAAAAGATCTTTCATCATTCAGTAACGAAAGTAAAATTTACAATCAAACCGCCGATTATTTTTTCGGCAAGACTATTGTTTACAAACGATTCAGAATAATCTTTTTCAAGGTTTTTATTCAATTCAGATAACAGTACTTTTGTATAAATATGAGTGTCGCCAAAATATTTTTAGTAGTCTTGATAATAGCGTTGTGTAGCAGTTTTGCTGCGTTGGGACAAGGGGTTCTGAAACTAGGGGATGATACTGAATTTGCTGCTGATACCAATCTGTTAATTGATGCACAAGTACTTTTGGGCGGAAAGCCAGTAAAAAATGTCACTGTATTTGTAGTGCATAAAGGGTCAGTTATAAAAGAAGCCAAAACCCAAAACGATGGTTTTTTTCAGTTAAAGGTGGGCTTTGACACTCTAGTTACTTTAAAGTTTTACAAAGAAGGTTATGTAGCCAAGCTCATTGAGGTTGATACTCGAAATATGCCTCAAGAAGATAGAGCTAGAGGGTATGATGCTGGCTTATTTAAGCTAAGTATGATTGAATTGAACAATGAAATACCTATTGGGCTTTACAAAAAACCAATTGCAAAATTTGTGTACGATCCTATTGCTGTAAATTTTGTAATGGATAGGAAGTATAAAAAGGAAGTAAAAAGTACCTTTAAAAAGGCCGACGTTCAACCAGATATAATTAAGTTTTAGATATGAGCAAACAAGTAAGATCGATAGTATCCATTTTAATTGTGTTTTTCGTTGTATGTGGAGTTCAAGCACAGGATGAAAAAACAAAAAAAGAAAAGAAAACCCCGCTTTCAAAAAGGCTTTGGGGAGGCTATGACAGTAACGCAATTGAAAAGAATCTGGTAATTAAGGATGCTTTTGTTACAGAAGGGGAAAGGACTGTAGCAAATGTTCTAGTGGAAGTGAAGCTCAATAAGTCTAACGTAGATTCTATGCTGACCGATAAAACAGGCGGCTTTGAAACAGATTTGAGGTTTGATTACAAATATTTATTGAAATTTTCAAAGGCTGGATTTGTAACAAAATATGTTGAGATAGACTTGACAAATATGCCGACTGAATCTAAAAGTCAAGGTTATGATTTGGGGCGATTTCAAATGAGTATGATTCGCTATACCGAAGGAATGGATATTCAAGAATACAACATACCAGTTGCAAGGTATTATTTCGATAACCGAACTCGAATGGTGACTTTAGATAGAGATTACTTAAAAAATAGAAAGCAACAAATAGAAAAGCAAAAAGTAGCGAATCAATCCGTTATTGCTAGTGTTGAGGAAGAGAAAGATGAATTGCAAGAAGAGTATAATATCTTAATTCGAGATGCCGATATTGAATTTGAGGTGAAGGATTATCAATTGGCTAAGTCTTATTACAAAGAAGCCATGAAGCTTAAGCCATTGGCAGAATACCCTAGAACTCAAATAAAAATAATTGATGGTCTGCTAGATGGAAAACTGGCTGATGATGAAAAATACAAAGCACTAATAGCGCAAGCAGATGAGGCTTATGAGCTGAATGAAAATGCTGAAGCAAAGAAAATGTACCTCGCTGCGATCAAAGTAAACACTACTGATGCTTATCCTCGTGATCAAATAAAAAAGATAGATGCTCTTTTAGTTGCAAAAAATGCTAAAAGTAAGTCTCCGAAAAAAGAAAATGTAAACCTAAGCTTAAAAGGTGTAGAAATTTCAAGTGACCGGGCTGCGTTTTGCTCTGATTTAGCAAAAAAATATCCTCAAGGCTTAACGGAGGAAAAATATATGGAGGGCAGCAAGTCTATTACTCGTCGAATTATTGTGGAAGGTGATATTGGAGTTGAATACAAGCATGTTGTTCACAACTGGGGGGGTAATTATTTCTTTAAAAATGGAAAGCCAACTACCCGTTTTACTTGGCAAAAAGAAGCGCTACAAAACTAATTTATGCTCCGAGGTTTTTATCTCATATTGAGCGCTTTATTGCTGAACTTAGTGGTTTTAGCCCAAGAAGATACAGGGGTAAAATTCAATATTACCGTCAATCATAAATCCAATGCTTACACTGATGCACTGGTAAAGGTGTTTAAAAATAATTCTTTTCTCGATCAAATCAATGTAGATCAGCAGGGTGAGTTTTCTTACCTACTACCTTATGGTTTTGTCTATCAACTTCATTTTACTGGAGCAGGCATGGCGACCAAGATTGTTGAGTTAGATTTAATTTCTAATATTCCAGAGTCAGAAAAAACAACGGTTCACGATTGGAGTATTGGGGAAATTGAACTTTTTAAATCTTATAAGGAGATTGATTTAACCAAACTCGAAGAACCTGTAGCCAGAATTCATTACGAAACGGATATGTATGAATTTTCGATAGACTATAAATACACGGGTAAGCGAAAAAAGGAATTAGCCGGAGTTGAAGCACAAGTAGAAAAGCTCGAAAAGGAGGAAGCCGTTGTTGAAAAAGCCAATAAAAAAGAGTACGAAGATTTGGTGGTTAAGGGTAACCAAGCGCTGAATAATAAGCAGTTTAAAGTTGCAAAAGAGTATTTTGAAAAAGCAATAGTTCTTAATGCCGAAGGTGAAGCAAAAAACAAGTTGAAAGCAATCAATACGGTACTTCAGAGAGAGGAGAAGTATGAGTCTTTGCTCGCGGAAGCTAAAAACGCATATGAAAAAGGAGAATTACAACAAGCATCGGAAAAGTATATATCTGCCTCTGCATTAAAACCCGAATCTCAATTTCCCGTTCAACAAATAGCATTGATATCCCAAAAAATCAAGCAAGAAGAAAAACAAGCAAATGCATTTAATAATTTCATAGCGGTTGCAAATCGTGCTTATTCAGATGGAAATTATGATGCTGCAGCGGCTAGTTACAAAAAGGCTTTAGCTATAAATCCCGATGCATTATTAGCAACAAAGAAACTGGAATTTAGTGAAACCAAAATCAAGGAAAAAGAAGAACGAGATGCAGTAAATGAGCAATTCAATAATTTAATGGTAGAGGCAAAAAACGCTCGTTCAAGGGGAGAATTAGCAGAGGCTAAACGTATGTTAGATGAGGCGGAGAAGCTTAGGCCAAACGACGAGTCCTTTATTAATGAAAAGGCTACTGTAACTTTTATGATAACTGCGTCAAAAGAAAAAGAAGCTCAATTGGCAGTTGATCAGAAGTTCAATAATTTGATTGAAGAAGCCAAGGCGGCTAGTGCAACAGGCAACTTGCTAGTAGCTAAACAGATTCTGGCCAAAGCAGAAACAATAAAACCAAAAGATGAAAAGTTGGTTGCTGAAATGTTAATTGTAGAAACTGCTTTAGAGGATAAAAAGAAAAAAGAAGAATTAGCTTTACAACAAGCAATAGCTGCTGAGAGGGAAAAAGAGAGTAAATATGCGAATTACTTAAATCTCGCAAAAAAGTCTGAAGCAGAGGGAAAAAACCAAGAAGCTGTTTTCTTTTACGAAAAGGCCAAAGGATTCAAACCTGAATCTAAAGAAGTGAATACCGCGCTAGCATTGTTACAAAAGGCGCCACAAAAACCTAAAGCGGCAGAACAAGCTGTTGATTTAGATAAAATGGATAAAAAAAGTACTGAATTTCAATCAAAGCTTGCTAGCTTATATCCGGAAGGTAAAACTGTAAATAACAGTTCTAAAGGAAACAAAAAGATAACACAAATAATAATGGTAAAAGAAGGCCGAGGAATAGAGTATCAAAAAATAAAATACAATTGGGGCGGGGTCTACTATTTCCGAAACGGAGACCCAATTACACAGCTAATTTTTGAAAAGGAGACAAAATAAAAAAACCTCAATAAGCTGGGCCTATTGAGGTTTACTTTTTAAAACTTTAGTATCTAGTTTTTGATTAAAGCAAGCTTAGGCATTTTTAATCCAGCTAAGTAAAAACCACCGAACAATATTCCACTGAATAAAACATCACCTCCTAATGTGTTTGCGAAAAAAGGAATTCCTGCTATATAACATGTTGCAAGACCTTCTAAAGTCATTGGATAAAGAACCCCAGACGCCCAAGCACCGAAGTTTGAAATGACAAAAAACACAACAGAAGCCATTAAACTTCCCAAAACGACTTTTTGAACGGATAGCTTATTTATTAGTAGAGGAGCCAATAAGGCAATCGAAGCAATAGCTACATACGTCCATAGAGCTCCAGGATAAAAAAGAGTGAATCCTTCATTTGACGCAGCAAACACCGTGTTATTTAAAATAACATCAGTTATAAAAAGAGCAACTAAAGGAAGTAGCACCTTCAAGATCTTATTACTTAATGCAGCTCCACCAAATAAAGCCATTGCTCCAAGAGCAGTAAAATTGGGTGGATGTGGAAGCAGTCTAGACAATCCAGCGATTAATATTAACACGAAAATAAAAATCCAATTTCCTTTTTTCATAACTCTATAATTTGCTGCAAAAATAACAATAAGGCTTTTTAAAAGCTGACTATTGAATCAATGTTTTAAGTATTCATGTTGACAACATGAATAGCGTTCGAAACTTGATGATTTTTCTACTCTTTATAAACCAATATTTATGCAAGATTGTTCTATTTTTAATTTTTAAGTAACACGCCGTTATAAAATTTAAATACAAGAATGGATTTACACGCCGCTCTCAAGAAGAATTTTGGTTTTGATGCCTTCAAAGGTGACCAAGAAGAGATAATAAAAAGCGTTATCGCCGGGAAAGATACTTTCGTTATTATGCCTACAGGTGGAGGTAAGTCCCTTTGCTATCAATTGCCCGCTTTATTGCTTGAGGGTACTGCAATTGTTATTTCACCATTAATTGCATTGATGAAGAATCAAGTAGATAGCATTCGCGGTCACTCTGAAGAAGATCATATTGCTCACTTTTTAAACTCTTCATTAAATAAAGCCGAACAGATAATTGTAAAAGACGATTTAAGAGCCGGTAGAACAAAAATCTTATTTGTTGCACCTGAAACCTTAAATAAAAAAGAAACGATTGATTTCTTTCGAGAACTAACCATAAGCTTTGTGGCTGTTGATGAGGCACATTGTATTTCTGAATGGGGACATGATTTTAGGCCTGAATATCGCCGAATTAAGGAAATGATTAAAGGAATTAATGACCAAATTCCTGTCATGGCATTAACGGCAACCGCGACTCCAAAAGTGCAAGGAGACATACAAAAAAATCTTGGAATGTCAGATGCAATGGTTTACAAAGCATCGTTTAACCGGCCTAATTTGTTTTATGAAGTTCGCCCAAAGGTAGAATTAGTGAAACAATTAATCCGATTTGTTAAAGAACGACAAGGTAAGTCAGGTATAGTATATTGTTTGAGTAGAAAAAAAGTTGAAGAAATTGCTGAAACATTGCAGGTGAATGGAGTAAAGGCATTGCCCTATCACGCTGGTTTTGACTCTGGAACTCGTGCAAAAAATCAAGATGCATTTTTAAATGAAGATGTTGATGTTATTGTTGCAACTATAGCTTTTGGAATGGGGATCGATAAGCCAGATGTTCGTTTTGTAATTCACCACGATATGCCCAAAAGTTTAGAAGGATATTACCAAGAAACCGGACGTGGAGGTAGAGATGGAGGAGAAGGACACTGCTTGGCATTTTATGATTACAAAGACATTGAGAAACTAGAAAAATTCATGCAAGGCAAACCAATTGCTGAGCAGGAAGTAGGCAGGATTTTATTGGAGGAAGTGGTTGCATACGCAGAGACCGCAATGAGCCGAAGAAAATTTTTACTCCATTATTTTGGTGAAGAATTTGACGAAGTAAACGGTCAAGGCGCCAAGATGGATGATAACGCAGTTAATCCTAGACCAAGAGAAGAAGGGTCAAAATGGGTTAAAATGTTATTGGATTGTATTGCGGAATTAAAGGAAACGGCAAAAGCAAAGTACATTATCGAAATCCTCACAGGAAAGAGTAATTCTCAAATAAAGTCCTTTGGGCACGACAGAGTATCGACTTTTGGAGCTGGAAAAGAAAAGGATCCTAAATTTTGGATGGCAGTTGTTCGTCAAACCACAGTTTCTAAATTGTTAAACAAGGATATTGAAACCTATGGCGTGCTAAAGTTAACGGACACTGGTAAAGCTTTTATTGAAAACCCTACTCCATTTACGGTCATTCTTGATCATGATTATATAGAAAGAGCTGAGGACGATGGCCTTATTTTGAACACAAAAGCTCAGGGCGGCGCGTTGGATGATAAGCTCTATCAAGTATTAAAAGAACTTACTAGATCTGTTGCAAAAGATAATGATGTTCCCCCATTTGTGGTATTTCAAGAGCCATCATTAATGGATATGGCTAATCAATATCCTATTACTTTGGAAGAATTGGCTAACATACAAGGTGTTGGGCAAGGAAAAGCTAATAAGTATGGAGCAGCTTTTGTTGAAACGATTGCCGAATATGTCGAAGAAAATGATATCGAAAGAGCTCAAGATATTGTAGTTAAATCGGTAGTGAATAAATCTGGTACTAAGGTTTATATTATTCAAAACATTGATAGGAAAAGACCGCTGGAGGATATTGCTAAGGCAAGAGATATGTCAATGGAAGAAATTCTCACAGAAATAGAAAATATCGTTGATTCAGGGACTAAAGTAAATCTCGATTATTATATCAATGATGCGATTGATGAGGACAAGCAGGATGAAATCTACGATTATTTTATGGAAGATGCTGAAACGGGAACTATCGAAGAAGCGATAAAAGAAATGGAGGATGAAGACTATTCGGAAGAAGAAATTCGTTTGATGCGGATTAAATTCATGAGTGAAGTCGCAAACTAGATTTAGTTTGACCGTTTAAATGTCAGAAAACCTAAATAAACAGTCCACAATGGGGACAATGCCAGTCTTTATGACGGCATTAAGTACCATTTTAGGTGCAATTCTTTTCTTGAGATTTGGTTATGCCGTTGGTCACGTTGGACTTATAGGCACACTCGGAATTGTTGTGCTTGGTCATTTAGTTACTATACCAACTGCAATGGCCGTCGCAGAAATCGCCACCAACAGTAAAGTTGAGGGCGGAGGTGCATATTATATGATCTCAAGATCTTTTGGCCTCAATATTGGCGCTTCTATTGGTATTGCGTTATTTCTCTCACAAGCTATTAGTGTTGCTTTTTATGTGATTGCGTTTGCGGTATCTTTTGAACCTTTAGCAGATATTATTTTCCATCATTATGGATTTTATGTCGATAATAGGATGGCAGGGCTTATTTTCATGGCTTTGCTGGCCTTATTAATGTTGAGTAAAGGAGCTGATATTGGTGTAAAGGCACTTTACGTAGTTGTTGCGGTTTTGTTAGTATCTCTAGGGATGTTTTTTATGGGAAGCGCTTACTCTCCTTCCTCGGGAGATATTACTGCTCATATTGATAACCCAGATGATTTTTTCTATGTTTTCACCATCATATTTCCAGCTTTTACTGGTATTGCAGCTGGACTCGGTTTAAGTGGTGACCTCAAAGACCCTAAAAAGTCGATTCCAGCCGGCACTATGTGGGCAACTCTAGTTGGAATAGTAGTTTACATAGCGGTAGTTTTTAAGCTTTTTCTTTCTGCGAGTCCGGAAGACCTCGCAAATACCGATGTTCTTGTTATGGGTAAAATTGCAATTTGGGAGCCCATTATACCTATCGGTTTGGGCTGTGCAGCAATTTCTTCTGCTTTAGGAAGCATGATGATAGCTCCTAGAACTTTGCAGGCTCTTGGTGTTGATAAGGTGTTCCCAATGCAATTAAGTGTTTGGTTTGCAAAAGGAAAAGGAGTCAAATTAGAGCCGTTTAACGCAGCATTAGTCACTAGTTTTTTCGGTTTTTTCTTCGTTGCTATTGGCGATATAAATTTTGTTGCTGAAATTATTTCAATGTTTTTTATGGTAACCTACGGTGCTATTTGTCTCATTTCATTTTTAGAACATTTTGCAGCTGATCCCAGCTATAGGCCAACTTTTAGGTCGCGTTGGTACTTTTCATTAATTGGAGCAATACTCTGCTTTTACCTCATGTTTAAAATGAATACGGCATATGCATTCCTATCCATTGCTATTATGGCTGGAATTTATCGCTGGGCCATATCGGTTGGAAATACTGAACGCGATGTTGCAAAGCTACTTCGTGGAGTTCTTTTTCAAATGAATAGACGACTTTCGGTGTATATCCAAAAGAAAGCAAGTTCAAATGAGCAAGGATGGAGACCTTTTATAATTTGTCTTTCTGCCGATACGTTTAAGCGGACTACCTCTTTGGATTTTGTGCGTTGGCTCTCTCATAAATACGGTTTTGGAACTTACATACACTTTATCAAAGGCTTTTTGGATAATAAATCATTCGGTGAGTCTCTGAAAACTAAGCGGAGATTGATTTCTTTAATAAAAGGAACCAGCAGTCGCGTTTATTTAGATACCATCGTTTCGCCATCGTACACCTCTGCTATTGCACAAAGTATACAGTTAAGTGGTGTTTCTGGAAGTGGTAACAATCTTATCTTGTTTGAATATAGCGATGAGGATAAAACGAAACTTAAGGAAGTAATAGATAATTACGGTTTACTGCATGCTACAAATTTTGACGTTTGTATTCTCCGCAGCACATACAAGGGCTTTGGTTACAAAAAATCGATTCATGTTTGGATCTCGGCGAAAGATTATGAGAACTCTAACCTCATGATTTTACTCGCCTACATTCTTACTGGGCATCCAGATTGGAAACAAGCAGAAATTAAAATATTTAGTGGCTACTCGAAAGGGGAGTATGATGTTAAACGCCAAGCGCTTGTTGATTTAATAGCAACAGGAAGGTTGCCCATTTCACCAAAGAATATTGAGTTAATTCCTCAACAAGGAGAGCTAATATCCAGAACCATCGAGCAGAAATCTGGAGATGCTGATTTAACTATACTGGGATACAGCAGTGCTGTTCTTGACCAAAGAGGTGCTGAATTATTTAACGATTTACCTAATTTAGGTAATACACTTTTTGTAAGTGCATATAATGATAAAGCCATTGAATAACATGGAATTACAATTTAGGAACAATAGAATTACAAGAGAAAGAATATTAGGCGCAATTGAAGGACTAAGCTTTGATCAGCTTACCAAATCCCCAGAAGGTTTTAATAATAATATGCTTTGGAATTTCTGTCACATTGCGGTAACGCAGCATTTGTTGTGTTTTAAATTAGCCGGTAAAGACCCCGTAATTCCTGTAACTCTTATCGATACGTATCGAAAAGGAAGTGGAAGTGCAGATATCAAAAATCCAAAAGAAGATTTCGAATATTTCAAAGCGAACTATTACAAGCTGATTGACTTAACGGAAGAAAACTACAATGCTGGTAAGCTCAATGAATTTTACGAATACCCAACAAGCTACGGAGTTGTATTAGGAAATATTGAAGAAGCAATTAACTTCAATAATATTCATGAAGCCTTGCATTTGGGGTATATTATGGCAATGAAGAAACTAATTTAAAGTTATTTGAGATATATTAAGTTTCATGATTTTTTAGTAATACTATCCTTTGTATTTGTTCTGTTTAGTTGTGATCCTGGTCTAGACTATCAGAGAATAATTATGAATCTAAGTGGTCATGATATTGATTGGAAATGTAATTTCTGATAAACCTTTAAATCTGTCAATAGATTTAAATGATAATTCAAATTGGTTCTTTAATGTATTGGAAGAGTCTTTTAAACAAGGAGGAGTTTGTGAGTGTAGACTAATAATTAACGACTCGGATATTAAATAACTCAATAAACACGTTTCGAACTAAGCAACTCGCCACTAATAACTCCTAACTAATAACTCCTTTATCAACAATTCAATTTCCATTCGTTAAAAACTAAAAGCAGAACCGTTCTAATCCCAATGGGCAAAGTCTTTTATTTGCCTTCATATAAATGTAGTGAAATACGGTATTTCCATATTAAGTGTAGTTCCCGGTAGGGAAGAGGCTAGTGATAAGGCAGAGATGGTTACTCAGCTGCTTTTTGGGGATCATTATAAAATTATTGATGAGCGTGTTAACTGGGTTAAAATCAGAATCGCATTTGATAAGTACGAATGTTGGATTGATCGCAAACAAGTGTTTGAAGTAAGCAAGGAAATATTTGAAGAAGTGGAAACTTCTCGAGAATGGACGAGCTGCACTGACCTTGTGAATATTATCCAAAATGCCAATAACAATGAAATGCAACCCATTGCAATGGGCAGTGTTCTTCCCTTTTTTAAGAATAAGATTATTACAATAGGTTCAGAGCATTTTGCCTTTGAAGGGAATACAGCGCATAGTAAAGAAACGCTTTCAAGATCAAAGATTCTTGAGAATGCATTGCTTTATATTAATGCACCTTATTTATGGGGAGGTAAGTCACCATTTGGAATAGATTGTTCTGGTCTTACTCAAATGGTTTATAAAATAGCGGGAAAAAAGCTTCCTCGCGATGCCTACCAGCAAGCCGAAATTGGAACAACATTGAGTTTTGTAGAAGAAGCAGAAGATGGCGATCTAGCTTTTTTTGATAACGATGAAGGAAGTATCATTCATGTTGGCATTTTAATGAATGAAAACGAAATCATTCACGCAAGTGGAAAAGTTCGTATTGATAAAATTGACCACCAAGGCATTTACAATGTCGATACCAATACCTATTCACACAAGCTAAGATTGATAAAGCAAATCATCTGATAGATTATCCCTTTCGGTTGTAAATTTTATCAAGTCAATAGATTGACTAGTATTCTTCTGAGCTAGGTTTTAAATTTGACCATACTTTTTTTGGTCCTTTCCAACGCGGAAGAGCCTGCCCCGATCCTTCGGGGTGTTCCGCTTTTCGCGGAGCGGTAAGGGTTTCAAGTTATATTAAAGCACTTAAATTCAACGAATTAAAATTTATTTCAAAATTTCTTATGGAATTTTTAGGGTTTCTGCATCCTGTAAGTAGAAACTGCCTCAACATGAGGGTTAAAACTAGAAATTATGAAACTAAAAGAATTTGGAATAGGAGTATTGCTCTTAATCGCTGGGTTTTCAGCACAAGCAATTGGAAATGGAGCAATTAAGGGAAAGGTAATAGATCCAGAAGGGGTACCTGTAATAGGTGCTTATGTCTTTACATATGTAGGTTCTACTATGAGAGGAACAGTTACAAATATCGATGGGTATTTTACTTTAAAGCCGTTACCATCTGGAACTTACGATTTAACCATAACTAGCAGTTCATTCGATACCATAAAACTGGCGGGAATTAAAGTAAACGGCGATGGCTTGGTTTTCTTGAAGAATCAGCAAATGGATTACAGAAGCCTTGGAGTTGTCACAGTAACCAGATACAGGCAGCCATTAATAAATAAAATAGAACCGAGTGCGATTGATGTTTTGCCAGCAACTTTTACACAATCCGCCACCAAAACAAACCTAGGGTCAATGATAGCAGCACAAAGTTCCGAGATATTTCAGGCTGAAGAAGGTGAGCCCATGTATTTTAGAGGAGCTAGGGCAGGATCAGTTGTATACCTAATAGATGGTGTTAAATCATTTTCTGCCAACGAAAATTTCCCTTCTTCATCAATTGGCTCTATGCGAATTTACACCGGTGGAATTCCAGCGCAATACGGCGATTTGATTGGAGGAATAGTGGTGATTGAAACTAAAAGTTACTTGGATATGTATAAGCACTAGGAGTAAAAATGAAGGTGAACTACAAACATATTGCTGATGATGAATTGTTGAAGCGATTTCGGCAGTACAACGACAAAATGGCCTTTGGTATCCTTTTCAAAAGGTACCTGCCTTTGTTGTTGGGAACCTGTAAGCGTTATTTGAAGTCTCCAGAAGATGCAGAAGACCTGGTAATGGAGCTCTACGAAAAATGCGCAGACATCTTGAAGTCTTCTTCAGAAATTGAATTCCTCAAAACTTACTTGTTTGTAGTTGCTAAAAATGCCGCTCTGGGAAAGCTCAGGTCTAAAAAAATACTTATCGAATATCAAGATATCGTTAAGTTAGAAGTAGAGGAGGAAAAGAACAACCAATTAATACTCAAAAATAAAAAAGAGCTGGATTTGCTAAATGGAATGAAATTACTTACCCAAGAACAACGCCTTTGCGTAGAACATTTTTACTTTAAAAAAATGAGGTATAAGCAGGTTGCAGAGGTTTTAGGGATGGATGTGAAGCAGGTCAAAACGCATCTTCAAAACGGAAAGCGTATGCTAAAGAATTACTTACTGAAAAGCGGGAATCATGGAAAATAATAAGCTTAAGGATATTTTTAAGTCTGATATTTCGGCTGGTGATTCAGTTCAAGAAAATTGGCATGCATTGGAGTCTGAAGCTCTAGGATTGGACTTTATGGACGATGCACTGGACTTGGTTTCAGATAAAGAAGTGGCTAATCTAGAAAAATGCGTTAACGCGAAGTTGGAGCCACAACCGAGTAATTTTTTAAACTACTATATTTCGATTGCAGTGTTCATAGGTTTAGGGTTCTTAAGCTATTTGGTTTTGTCGTTTCCAGGTAAAAAGGAAACAAATCTTAAGCAAGTAACTTTGGCTTCAAATACCCTTGATGCAATTCCAAACAGAGCAAAGCAAGCAAATTACTCTAGACCTTCAATAAGAAGTAGAGTGAGTCAATTGACTGCTGTAAATGAAGTTGGAGTGATCAGTAATCCTGTGGTTTATTCAGAAATGCCATTAAGTACCGTTTCTGAGATTCCTTTAATTGAAAATCCAGTTGAGTTAACCAAACATAGACGTCAGTATGATTTTCGATATTTGAGAAACTTCAAAGTATTGAACTTTGAAACTAAAAAAATAGATAATGACTTTCGGTTTTTAAGTGGAACTCCAGCCTATACTTCTAACGTTGAGCTAGACCGAGATCAAGAGCAAGTGATTGAATTTCACTATTACAGGAAGTTAGAAAGAGCGTTATACCTAATGTCAAAAGGTAAATATGAACGAAGTTTAACTTTGTTTACTGCCCTTAAATACTTGTTTCCAAAAGATCAAAACACATTGTTTTACAGTGGGTTAGTGTATTATAAGAACGGGGATTTTGGATACGCAATGCACTGCTGGGCGAGATTGCTAGCTATTGAAAATAGTTTTTTTCACGAAGAGGCTAAGTGGTATCAGGCTTTGGCCTTGTGTAACTTAAAAAAGTTTGACAAGGCGAAGATCGCACTAACGCACGTTGTTGAGGAAGATGGGTTTTATAAGAAACAAGCAACTTTAAAGCTTTCAGAAATTGATTAGGATAATCATATATGTGGTAATAAGTGCAATACTGTTTAGTGTTCAACTAAACGCGCAACGTAGCGCAGTGCTGGTGGATCAGACTTCAATGGAGCCGATTCAAGGTGCTCATGTAATGGTTGAAAATAGCAAAATTAGCTTTGTGTCGGATGCTCAAGGAATCGTTGATTTTACTGCATGGTCATTGAGGCAAAACCTCATAATTACTCATTTGGCTTACGATACATTGCGTATTGCGGGATATAAATTGCAATCTAAAAGTAGGATTGTTTTGAAACCGCGATTGTATGAGTTGCAACCATTTAGTTTAAATGCTAAAAGCTTAGAAACCGTATTCCATTCCAACTACCATTATGTGCACGATTATGAAATTCTAGAGGATAAATTGGTGTTAATTACATTCAATCGAAGCTTAAAAAAGGATGCTGCAGTGGTGCTTTGCTCCATAGATCAAAAGATATTGTTTGAAATGGAAATTGGAGCAGAGCCAATTGATTTGCTCAAGGATTACAAAGGAGAACTATTTTTAAAGACAAAACATTCTTTATTTCGACTTCCGATTTTTGGCGATTCTATTGGTATTGAAAAAGTCAATGCAGAGGAATATCAATTTAGAATTAATAATTGTGTTGACTCGCTGAATAATCACGTGGTGTTTAACGATTATCAGGAGTACTTGCCGAGAATGAATTACTATGCGTTCGATACACACGACTCCGTTTTCTTTAAGTTTAAATATCTAGAAAATGAAGTAGTGAATAAAATGTATCGCTGGGAGTATTACGAACTTCCACTTGAAGAAAAGCGGAGAGCAAGAGAACTTGCTGAGCTTATTCCGAATATGGATAAAAAGGATGTTGGTGCGGTTTTTACAGGGTTCCATAAAACGATGTATTACAAACCTGTGAGTGCTCCATTATTTGTATTGAATGATTCCCTTTTTATTTTTGACCACTCGAAATCAATGCTTTATAAATTGAAAAATTTTCAAACCGTAGATAGTTTGAAGATTACTTACCATAAGAGCGAACGATATTTTAGGTGGAAGGATAAAGTGCTTTTTGATGAAGCGACTCGTGATTTTTACGGCGTTTTTCTTAAAAATGGCTATTACTACCTGAAGGGCATAAGTACAGAAATGGGTGGTGTTTTAAGTGAGTTTAAAATTGAAAAGCAATTTACTGAAAACCTAAAAGTTCAAAATGGTTATGTCTATTACTTGTATAAAAAAGCATCAAGTCCAGAAAAGCCGTTTTTGTATAGAGAATTACTTTCTCAAAGTCAATAACACGTTAGCTTTGCAGAATGAAAAAACACGAGCGAGTGGTGGTTATTGGCGCTTCCACAAATCCAGATCGATATGCTTATAAGGCAACCGTTGCATTAAAAAAATCGGGATACATTCCAATTCCAATTGGTTTGCGAGAAGGTGAGATTGATAACGTGGATATATTAACTGGAACTCCTAAGGTTTCTGATGTTGATTCCGTCACATTATACTTAGGGGCTTCGCGACAGCCAGCTATGTACGATTACATCTTAAGTTTAAATCCCAAAAGGATAATATTCAATCCAGGTACTGAAAATGAGGAGTTTAAACAATTAGCTACCCAGAATGGAGTGGAGCCTATTGAAGCATGCACCTTAGTGATGCTGTCTATAGGAAACTTTTAAAGTTGTAATTATTCAAGTCCCTCGTTTGGAAATCAATAGAAAATGAATGAATAATTAGGGGTTCATTTTGGCCAAATAATTACTTTAGTCAGCCACAACGAGCAACAATGGCAAAAAAAGGCAAACAACAACTATCTGAGCAAGAAAAAGGCAGCGATTGGAAAGTTGATCAGCGTTCAAAAATCAACTTCATTCTTACCAATTCCAATCAGGAGCAAATTCAAGACTTGCTTGGAAGTTTTGCTAAAATAGATAGTGCTTCTCAAGATAGAATTTGCCTTTCCTTGTTTTGTGGTGGTGCTGACCTAGAATTACCCGCTAACGTTAAGCAATACAAGGAAGAAACGACCTCAAATGCGGTTAAAGTCATTCAAGCTGAAAAAGAAGCTGATTTTATAGTGGTTGCAGATGGGGGAGTACTCACGAAGAAATTTGAGTTTCAAGATTTGTTGAAGTTGCCTCTTGGCGAAGATGCTCTATACCAGGTGCGCTATATCGGTCAAGATGGAAACGAGACTAAAAGTAATGCAGGTTTTGATGTTGTTGGCGCAGATGTGTTGAGCTATGCAGTTGAAATATTGCCTAAAAACTCAGAATTAAGCGATTTGGTGGCTTTTATAGTAAAAAAGCTATCAATTAAGGCGGAAAGAATAGAACTGCGAAAAAACAGCCCTTTTGACGCGAAAGTTTCTACAACCCTTCCTCAAAATGTTAAGCGCTGGTTATGGTGGTATTTGGTTTTGCCACTCAAAGAGCTTAAAAGCAGTCCGGTAGATAGGTATTCGTTTATACTTGAAGAGTCTTTTTATCGAATGAAGTTCATGGCGTTTGCGCTCATTCTGCTAATTGGGATGCCGATTGCCGCATATAATTCCGGAATTTCAGGTGATGAGTTTGTGCAGTATAAACAAGGTAAGGCGGTGCTGGATTGGTTTTTGAACTTTGGTGAAGTCACTGATCAGAATCGAACTGCAGTTGAAGATCCAAAGACCTTATTGCATTTGTATGGTAGTTCATTTGATGTTGTTACTGCGGCATTTAATCGGGCGTTTAATATCGAAAACGAATACGAATGGCGCCACGTATTAAATTCATTAACTGGCTGGTTGTTAATTGTTTTTTGCGGATTACTTGCAGTTAAAATTAAAGGTTGGAGAGCAGGCTTGCTGGCCATGTTTTTGGTTTTTGTTTCACCACGGATTTTAGGGCATTCTTGGAATAACCCTAAGGATATTCCGTTTGCGATGAGTTATATAATTGGCTTGTATTTTATTCTCAATTATTTAAGAAATCTGCATCAAATTAAATTCAAACATGTGTTGCTAGTTGCAATGGCAATTGGACTTTCTATAGGTATTCGGATAGGGGGGTTGTTGTTATTTGCCTACTTGTTTTTGTTTACAGGCTTGTACTATCTCATATTGAGTCGTGGAATTTTAAAAGCATTTAAAAGCGAAAACTTGAAACATTTGAAACCGATTTTCACTTCCTTAGGAGGAGTAGTCGTGCTCGGATATATTGCAGGTATTATCCTTTGGCCTTATGCCTTAATTGATCCAATTGCTAATCCGCTAGAGTCTTTAAATGTAATGACAAGTTACGGAACTTCAATTCGACAATTATTTGAAGGTGAGATAGTTTGGAGTGATTACTTGCCGTGGTACTATATATCAAAATACATTTTAATTACGACGCCAATTGTAGTTTGGTTTGGCGTTATTCTCTTCTTTGTATTTTACTTTAAGTATCGTGATCGATTAGAGCTGTTTTGGAAGTTTACGGTATTTTTTGCCTTTGCTTTTCCGATAGCCTACATCATTTACAAAAGCAGTAACGTATACGGAGGATGGAGACATGCCTTGTTTGTTTATCCGCCAGTTGCCGTTTGCGCTGCAATAGGATACGATCAATTGGTTTCGCTTTTTAAATCCAAATGGGTTCAAAGAATTGCGGTTATAGGAGTTGTTCTAATTGCTTTTCATCCATTAAAGCATACGTTTTCTAACCATCCGTTTCAGTATCAATATTTTAACGAGGTAATAGGCGGGATTGATGCTGCAGCATCAAAGTACGAAACCGATTACTATTACCACAGTACAAGAGAGGCTTATTTATGGTTGTACGACAATATTGATTGGTCTAAGTATTCAAAAGAGAATCAACTCAAAATTGCTACTAACGGACTATTTTCGGTTAGGTATTTTGCAAGGAAGGAAATTAAGGACAAGGTCTTATTGAGTTATGTCCGTTATTACGATAGAGGCACAAAAGATTGGGATTACTACATCTGTGTAAACAGTTATATAAATCCAGGTCAATTGAAAAGAGGTTTGTGGCCTCCAACAAATACTGCCTACGCCGTAAAAGTTGATAATACTGCTATTTGCGCGGTAATTGAACGTAAAACGAGAAAAGATCTTTTAGGAACCAATGCACTTGGAGCTGGAGACAATCAAAAAGCAATCCGATTATTGACTGAAGCCATCGAAGAAGACCCAATGTCAGAGATTGCCTACTTGAATTTAGCGCAAGCGTATTTGAATATTCAGCAATTCGACAAAGGGGTGAAAGCCACTCAAGATATAATGAAGGTTTATCCAAATTACGACAAAGCATTGTACATGCGGTCGCTGTTGTATGTGAATTCGGGTAAATTAAAAGAAGCTATAGAAACTTCAAAAGAAGTACTGAAAGAGAACCCTAAATACGACAACTCTTACTATATTATGGCAGTGGCTTATGCTCAAGCTGGGGATTTAAATAGTGCTAAACAAAATTTGCAAAAATGTATTGAAGGCATGCCTAATTTTAAGCCTGCATATCAGATGTTTAGCCAAATATATAAGCAAGAAGGAAACGAAGCCGAAGCTAAGCGCTTTCAAGGATACGCTAATCAGCTATAAAAATTCAGATAGGTCGAAACCACTGTCAAATCGAATGCCTCGATCTGTTTGCGTTAGTTTACCACATTGATGAACTGAATCGTGCTCGAACATTAGAGTGTAGTCATTAGCTACAGCTGTTTTAAAGAACTTTTCTTTTTCAGAAAGGGTTAACAAAGGTCGAGTATCGTATCCCATTACCCATGGCAATGGAACATGTGCATGTGAGGGTAGTAAGTCAGCCATAAATACTATTGCCTGACCTTTATAACTAATGTGCGGAATCATTTGGGCTTCAGTATGTCCGTGCACCAAAAGCGCCTTAAACCCAGGGAATAACTCTTCCGTAAAATTTCCATTGCTGGAGACAAAGTTTAATTGTCCACTTTCTTGAATAGGCAGTATGTTTTCTTTTAAAAAGGAAGCTTTTTCTCGCGCATTTGGTTCCGTAGCCCACTTCCAATGGTCTTCGTGGCTCCAATACCTTGCATTCTTGAATGCAGGTCTATAAGCGTCTGATTTGGGGTTCCGTTCAATAGCTCCGCCGCAATGATCAAAGTGAAGGTGGGTTAAAAAAACATCTGTAATGTCATCTCTGTGAAATCCGTGCTGGGCCAAACTCTTATCTAATGTCGCATCTCCATGTAGGAAGTAATGACTAAAAAATTTTTCGGACTGTTTGCTGCCAATACCAGTATCTACCAATACTAATCTATCGCTGTATTCGACGAGTAAGCAGCGCATTGCCCAAGTGCACATGTTGTTGCTGTCTGCTTCGTAACGCTTGCTCCACAAGGATTTAGGCACCACTCCAAACATAGCACCGCCGTCTAATTTAAAAAGTCCAGTTTCTATTGCGTATAAATTCATGATAACTTCTTTTTTAGCTTCAAACGTTCTTTTAAATACTTGGCGGTATATGATTTTTTATGCTTAATCAAGTCTTCTGGAGTACCCTCAAAAACTAAAAATCCTCCCGCACTGCCGCCTTCTGGACCCAGATCAATCACCCAGTCAGCACATTTTATAACATCTATATTGTGTTCTACCACAATTATTGAATGCCCTAAATCTACCAGTGCATTTAAGGCTTTCAACAGTTTTTTGATATCGTGAAAGTGCAACCCCGTTGTAGGCTCGTCAAAGATGAATAAGGTTCTGTCGTTGCTGGAACTAGCTTGGCCTTTTAATAAAAATGAAGCAAGTTTTATCCGTTGAGCTTCGCCTCCACTCAATGTGTTGGAAGCTTGTCCCAATTGAACATAACCTAAACCTACTTCGTGCAGCGGGGTGAGTTTGTCTGCAATTTTTTGAGAAACACGTTCTTCGCCCGCTCTAAAAAAAGCAATTGCATCGTCTATTGTAAGTGTCAATACATCAAAAACGTTTTTTCCTCGAAGTTTAACCTCTAAAATATCCTCTGTAAATCGCTTTCCCTCGCAAACGTCGCACTTCAATTGAATGTCTGGCATAAACTGCATTTCAACAGTTATTGATCCATCTCCTTTGCATTTTTCGCATCGTCCACCTTCCACATTGAATGAAAAAGAGGCGGGTTTATAACCACGCATTTTTGCCAACCCTTGATTTGAAAATAAGGTTCTGATATCATCAAATGCCTTGATGTAAGTCACTGGGTTTGATCGTGAAGATTTTCCTATTGGGTTTTGGTCGATATATTCTACATTTCCAATGGATTTTATGTCTCCTTCAATTGACTTGTGTTTACCACTTGCTTGAGCAATTCCACCATGAATTTTTTTAAGAACAGGGTAGAGTATTTTATTCATTAGCGTACTCTTTCCTGAGCCGCTAACTCCTGTAATTACTGTCAATGTGTTTAGTGGCAGGGCAACATCAATCGATTTTAGATTGTTTTCAGCTGCTCCTGTAAGGTTGATTGACTTTTTCCAACTTCTGCGCGTTGACGGTGTAGCAATCTCTTCCTTGCCTGTTAAATAGCGTGCAGTTAGACTTACGTTTTCTTTTTCTAGTTCTTTTTGATTGCCTTGAAACATGAGCTTGCCGCCTTCGGTTCCTGCCAACGGCCCAAGATCAATGATCATATCTGCTTCACGAATTACTTCTTCCTCGTGTTCAACTACAATTACCGTGTTTCCTATTTCTTGAAGCGATCGAAGCACTGAAACCAATTGCTCTGTATCTCTGGGGTGTAATCCAACACTTGGTTCGTCCAAAATGTACATACTGCCTACTAAACTGCTGCCAAGAGAAGTTGCAAGGTTTATGCGCTGCGTTTCGCCACCGGATAACGTAGAGGCTAATCGGTTTAATTGCAGATATCCAAGCCCTACACGATTTAGAAAGCCTAATCGCGTTTTAATTTCGGTTAAGATGCGCTTCGAAATTTCTGTATCGCTGCTAGATAATTTCAGTTTTTCAAAGAACAATGGCAAATCTTTAATCTCTGTCAAGATGATATCGGTGATTGATTTCCCTCCAATCTTTACATAGTTGGCATCTTTTCTTAGTCGAGTTCCTTTACAATCGGGGCAAGTAGTTTTTCCTCTATACCTCGAGAGCATGACTCGATATTGGATTTTATAAGAATTTTGCTCTAGCATTGTAAAGAAATCAACTATTCCAGGAAAGTGTTTATTCCCAGTCCATAAGAGTTCTATTTGCGATTCAGAGAGCTCACTAATTGGTTTGTGAATCGGAAAATCAAATTTGTGCGATGCTGCAACCAGCTCATCTTTCCAAAGACTCATTTTTTCGCCTCTCCAGCAGACCACAGCACCATCATAAACAGATCTCGATTTATCTGGAATTACCAAATCGGGGTCAATTCCAATAATGCTCCCAAGTCCCTCGCATTTTTTACAAGCTCCAACGGGATTATTGAAACTAAAGAAGTAATCCGTTGGTGTTTCGAATTGCATTCCATCCAATTCAAATCGATTGGAGAATGTTTTAATTTCTGTATTACTTGCTCCCACTATATGCAGGTGACATTCATTGTTCCCTTCGAAATAGGCTAATTCAATTGAATCTGCAATTCTACTCTGGTTGTTTTCGTCTTCTTTTTTAACCGCAAATCGGTCAATGAGAATGCTGATTTCCTTTTTGTTCTTTGGCTTTTTAGCAATGAGATCCTCAATCTTAATAGCTTCGTTTTTAAGTAAAACCCTTGAGAAACCTTGTTGTTGAAGTATTTGGAGGCGGGATACAACGGTTTCTTTTTCCCGCAAAACCAGCTGAGAAGACAACATTATTTTGCTGCCTTCCTCTAAATTATGAATGAAATTGAAAACGTCTTTTGGTGAATTTCGTTTTACTTCTTTGCCAGAAATGGGAGATATCGTCTTACCGATTCTAGCAAATAGCAGTTTTAAGTAATCATAAATTTCAGTGGAGGTGCCCACGGTGGACCGTGAAGAGTTGGATCCCGTTTTTTGTTCAATAGCAACAGCAGGAGAAATACCTTTGATATAATCAACTGCGGGCTTGTCTATTTTTCCTAAAAATTGTCTTGCGTAAGAACTTAAGCTTTCTACATACCTCCGCTGTCCTTCGGCGTAAAGCGTGTCAAATGCTAGTGAAGATTTTCCACTTCCAGAAAGACCGGTAATAACCACGAATTTATCTCTTGGTATTGCGACATCAATGTTTTGTAAGTTATGCTCTCTAGCCCCTTTTACAATGATATAATCCTGAGGATTTAATTTGTCTATATTGTTTTGCTTTTTAGCCATAAATATTGTCTGCAAAAGTATTCGGCATGAATAAAGTTTTGCTGGTCTATTAATTATTTATCATATTTGCCCAACTAACGCACTTAAATTGCGTTAATTAATAATACAAAACAAATAAGCCTATAGGATACACTTTTACTCTTAACAATTAAAACCGCCTTTCGCTCAACCTAAGATTAATTAATTGTTGAATCGCTCGCACAAGAGCAAAATTGAGTAAGTGTATGAAAATCACAAAAATTGACGATAGCATCCTTATTAGGAGCTATTTAGAAGGAGACGAAAAGTCTTTAGAAAAACTAATTTTAAAACACAAAGATCGTGTTTTTGGATATGTGTATCTAATCGTAAAAGATCACGATATTGCTAATGATATCTTTCAAGACACCTTTATGAAAGTTGTAAATACCATGAAAAAAGGTAAATACAACGAAGAAGGTAAATTCATTCAATGGACCTTAAGAATAGCGCACAACTTGGCTATTGACCATTTTAGGTTTAAGAAAAGAATGCCAACTACTTCTGGAGGAGATGACTATGATATCTTCGACCTATTTGGTGAAGAAGATGAAAACATGGAGGAAAAATTAATTTCAGATCAGGTAAAATCTGATGTTGTTAAGCTAATGGAACATCTTCCAAAAGATCAATTGGAAGTATTAAAAATGCGTTTGTTTTTTGAAATGTCATTTAAGGATATAGCTGAAGAGACGAATGTCAGCATTAACACTGCTTTAGGAAGAATGCGCTATGCATTAATGAACCTTAGAAAGTTGGTGAAAGAAAGAAATATTGAATTAAGTTTCTAAAAAAATAAATGCAGGATACAATAAATTGACTTTAAGGCGTTAGTTAAAAAATTAGACGCCTATGCAACACATTTATTCTCCTGAAGAATATCTAAAATTTGAAGAAATACAAGAAGAACTCAAAGAGTTAGAATTAACACAAAGTTTAGATAAAACACTTAGACCTAAAGTCCATTCAATAAACTCAATATTGAATTATTCAAAATCACTTGAGATAAAGAAATCCAAGTGGATAGGTCAAATCGAAAACATCAACAATTAATTAATAAATCCCGCTTCCAAAGAGCGGGATTTTTTATGCAAATACACCGATAGTATTTGTTCTTTTTTGTACGCATTATTAAAATAGGCTATACTTTTCTTTAGCTCAAAATCAGCATAAAAATCAATCCCTTTTTTACGTAAACAATCCGCTAATTCTGGACCGATTTCGGCTGTTTCCGGAATAATAAATGCATACTTATAGGCCTCGGGAAAATCGTTTTCTAAAATTACACCACAGGCATTTGACTCTTTACCAGGTTGCAGCCACCCAAATGGTACAGGTTCTAATTCGGTTAGAAGTGAAATTCCACCCTCGGTTGAAAAAAGGAATAAATTAGAGAGTTCGTAATTTTTCAGAAATGCCAAATCTGACTTTAAGGTTAGCATTTCTTTGTGTGTTTTGAGGCCAGATAAAAAAGGCGATAACTCGTGATTCTCCATTTTATCGAACTCAATTGGAGCCTGTCGGTAATTGAATTCTACTGTCCCATAATACAATTGAAACAATACGAGGATGCCCAATCCACATTTTATTGTAGCGTTCAAAATGAGATTACCTGTTAAAAGAAATAAGTGAATAGCTGCAAATACGAAAGGCATATAAAAAAGAAATTGTGCTGTAAATCCATTGTTAGTACCAACCGCTCCTATAAAAGGAAATGCAAAAAATAGAAGCATAAAAGCAACGTGTTTACTCGATATTTTAGAAAATGCAATCCAATAAACCAGGGTTGAGATATAAACAATATAGTAGATATTAAAAATTGAGTATTTACGATATGTTCCGCCAATGTATGAGCTATTTTCTATAACAAAATATAGGCATACTGAAAAGGTGATGACTGCTAATGCTTTATCCAATGTGTTTTTATTCACCCATTTTGAAAGTATTCTAGCTATTAAAATGATAATTATTAGGGGTAGATAAAATGACCAAGTGTTTTCATTTAGGAATTCTAAATTGTCAATATAATTGTCAATTAGTTTTTCAAATGAATGACTGTCTCCACTTCTTCCTGAAATATTTGTATAAAAATTTTTAAGGCTTCCAATGATTCCAAGTTGGTAATTGGTAAACCATAAAACGCAGGAGATAAAACCTATTAAATACGAAAGCCATTGCTTTAGAATTAGCTGCCAATTTATTTTTTGAACTGAGATATACTGGTTCACAATATCACCAGCTGGTAAAACGAGAACGAGAATTACTGCATTTGTGAATTTGTTGTAGAACGCAATTCCTAATAAAAAACCCAGAGCTATTGCCATAATTCCAGAGTTTATATTCCAATGTGACTTTGAAGCTAATGTTAACCAAATACCAGCAATACTTGAAAGTACAACAGCAGAAATTGTATTGTAAGAAAAAGTAAGGGGCCCGAAATCATACGAGACATACGCACCGATAATTATAAAAAGACCAACAGAAATTCGTTGATGGAAAGGTTCTTTTGGAATTTTCAAAAAATCGACGATACCCTTGGTTAATAGTAAGCTGGATATCACATGAGCAATTAACCGAAAATCTCTAATTTGAACTAAGGTGAGATTAAGGAAGCCAAACGTTTTCTTGTAGAGCAAATGAAACTGAGTAGAAGCTACAACAGGTTCAGTTTTAAACGCATATCCAATAGCGTAGAAAGACTCATCAGATAAATCTAGTCCAAAGCGATTGATGAAGAAAAGAAAACCCGTAATTGCAAGGGCAGCTATCCCTAAAATAACATGGTAGATGGTCAGAGTATATCCCGTGTTGAGCAATTATTAAGATTTAGGACAATGATAATAATTAAATATATGTGTTGATATAGCTGTGCTCGCTTCTGTTAACAACAAATGAAACTTGAGGCATTAATTCAGTTGAACTTTTTCGTTTATAGTATAATTTTATTCTTTGCGATAAGATTGAATTAAGGTGCTGATAAGCAACTATTTACACTATTTTTTAGCCTATGTATTTAATATTTGATACTGAAACTACTGGACTCCCCAAGAATTATAATGCTCCAGTTTCCGATTCTGATAATTGGCCTCGAATGGTTCAATTGGCTTGGCAAATTCACGATAAAGAAGGTGCTTTAGTTGAAGTTCAGAATTTTATTGTGAAACCAGAGGGCTATACCATTCCATTTAACGCTTCTAAAATTCATGGTATTTCAACCAAAAGGGCCAAAGAACAAGGGGTAGATTTAGATTATGTTCTTGAGGAGTTTAATAAAGCGCTGGCTAAAGTGGAGTATGTGGTTGGACACAATATTGAATTTGATGTCAACATTGCTGGGGCTGAGTATTTCAGAGAAGATATAAAAACACCACTTGCAGAAATTACTCCTTTCGATACAAAGTCAGAAGAAACTGCAAATTTTGTTGGTATTCCCGGAGGCCGAGGTGGAAAATTCAAATGGCCAACCTTAACTGAACTTCACGAAAAACTATTCCATGAGAAATTTGCAGAAGCACACAATGCCTCTGCTGATGTAGAAGCAACTGCAAGGTGTTTTTTAGAGATTGTCCGACAGGGAATTGTAACACCTAAAATGGTGTCTTTGGCAGATGACGAGTACGCTGCTTTCTTGCTTGCAAACCCAGATCCTATTGCTTTAATTGGTTTAAATATTGAACCTTATAACCCGAAAGAACTAAAAAGCAGTTCCAAAGCGGTTGAGAAAGGTGAAGAGCGTGAAGTGATTTCAAATACTCCTTCTGTTGCTGAGGTTGGCGATGTGCAGTTCTGTCATTTACACAATCACACCCAATATTCAGTACTGCAGGCTACTAGCAATATATACGCAATGGTTGCAAAGGCAAAAGCCGATGGCATGTCAGCAATTGCAATTACGGATAGAGGGAATATGTATGGTGCCTTTGCATTTACAGAAGCTTGTATTGCCGAGGGCATTAAACCCATTGTAGGATGTGAAGTTTATGTAGCAGAAGATTATAAACGCTTAAAATTCACGAAAGATGATCCGGATAGGAAGTACCCATTAGTGCTGTTAGCAAAGGATATTTCGGCCTACCACAATCTTACCAAAATTGTTTCTGAAGGATACATTAATGGATTCTATGCTGGAAATCCTCGTGTTGGTCGAGAAGTAATTGAAAAGTACAAAGAGGGTCTTATTTGCTTATCTGGCGGGGTGCACAGTGAGGTGTCGGGTACAATATTGAATGTTGGGGAAGAACAAGGCGAGGCAGCAGCAATGTATTGGCATTCTATTTTTGGTGAAGATTATTATTTAGAACTGGTTAATCATCAACTCGATGAAGAGCTGCACTTGAATCGAATATTAATCGATATTTCTGCAAAGCATGCAATAAAAACCGTTGCGGCTAACAATAATTTTTACCTCAATCAAGAAGACGCAAATGCACACGACATTCTACTTTGTGTTAAAGATGGAGAGAAAAAGGAGACGCCAATTGGTAGAGGAAGGAATTTTAGATTCGGAATGAAAAATCAAGAATATTTCTTTAAAACGCAACATGAAATGCGTACTATTTTTAAGGATTACCCCAAAGCACTTGCAAATACCCAGCGCATTGCGGAAAGTGTCACCCCATTCCAGCTGAAAAAAGAACCTTTATTGCCAGAATTTGCTTTACCGGAAGGGTTTACAGATCAAAATGATTTTCTACGACACATAGCATACGAAGGCGCTAAAGAGCGCTACCCAGAGCTGACGGAAGAAATTAAAGAACGACTGGATTATGAATTGAAAATTATAAAAGAAATGGGCTTTCCGGGCTATTTCCTCATAGTTCAAGATTTCACTTCTCAAGCACGAAAAATGGGCGTATCGGTGGGTCCAGGAAGGGGTTCTGCAGCGGGTTCTGCCATAGCTTACTGTGTGGGTATTACCAATATTGACCCCATTAAATACAAATTGCTTTTTGAGCGATTTTTAAATCCAGAGCGAGTTTCCATGCCGGATATTGACATTGACTTTGATGATGAAGGGCGCAGCTCTATCATTGACTGGGTAGTGGATAAATACGGTTATAAGCAAGTGGCACAAATAGTTACTTATGGAACCATGGCGGCAAAATCTGCCTTGCGCGATGTTGGAAGGGTACTCGACATGCCTTTGCCCGATGTAAATGCAATTTGTAAGGCTTTTCCCGATCATCTCAGTGCATCTTTAAAGAAAGTGCTGGCCAATGGTGGGGTGGATAAAAAGTTATCCGCCAAATTTAATGGGGAACAAAAGCAGCAGGCTGATGAATTTCGAAAGCTTTGGGAAGGCGATGACTCCACTGGGCAATTGATAAAACAAGCAAAAATTCTTGAAGGTTCTGTTCGAAATACGGGAACCCATGCATGTGGTGTGATTATCGCTCCCGACGATCTAACCAATTATATTCCCGTTAGCACCAGTAAAGATTCTGACTTATTGATTACTCAATTTGACAATAAAGTAGTAGAAGACGCTGGATTATTAAAAATGGATTTCTTGGGGCTTAAAACCCTGACGGTTATTAAACATGCCATTCGCTTAGTAAAAGAGAAGCATGGAATTGAGATTGATATTGATGAAATACCACTTGATGACCAAACGACTTTTGAATTGTACCAGCGAGGAGAAACCAACGGAACTTTTCAGTTTGAGTCTGGCGGAATGCAAAAACACTTGCGTAAATTAAAGCCAACTGATATAGAGGATTTAATTGCGATGAATGCGCTGTATCGTCCTGGTCCTATGCAGTTTATTGACTCTTTTATTGAACGAAAACACGGTAGGGAAGAAGTTCAATATCCACATCCATTGTTGCAGGATATACTGAAAGATACCAATGGTATAATGGTCTATCAAGAGCAAATTATGCAAACGGCGCAAATTATTGGAGGCTTTTCACTTGGTGGAGCAGATTTGCTGCGACGAGCCATGGGAAAGAAGAAAATGGATGTTATGCAGGAGCAGAAGGCAGTTTTCGCTGAAGGAGCCAAACGCTTGCACGATATCGATGAATCGGTTGCGATTGAGATTTTTGAGGTCATGGAAAAATTTGCCGAATACGGGTTTAACCGATCCCACTCGGCGGCTTATTCTTTAATTTCCTACCAAACCGCCTACTTAAAGGCACATTATCCAGCCGAGTTTATGGCTGCTGTGCTTACCAACAGTATGAGCGACATAAAGAAGGTGACTTTCTTTATGGATGAATGCCGTCGCATGGGTATGTCGGTGCTCGGTCCTGATGTTAACGAATCTCAGTATCGCTTTGCCGTAAACGAAGAAGGCCAAATTCGATTTGGAATGGGCGCTATAAAAGGAGTAGGAGAGGGCGCCGTGGAAGCAATTATTAATGAACGGGAAAATGGCAATTACACGTCAATCTTTGATTTTACCAAACGTGTTGATTTGCGGGCTTGCAACAAAAGAACGTTGGAGAGTTTAGCACTTGCTGGCGGGTTTGACTCTTTTACAGGGACCCATCGGGCTCAATACATGCACGTTGAAGGAAATACTACCTTTTTAGAAAAGGCGATTAAATTTGGTTATTCCCACCAAGAAAGCGAAAACTCAGCGCAAGTATCCCTGTTTGGAGAGGCCAGCGACGTTAGTATTCCCGAACCGCAACCTCCCGTTTGCGATGAATGGGGAACCCTGGAGCAATTGTCAAAAGAACGCGATTTGGTAGGAGTTTTTATATCTGGCCATCCTTTAGACGATTACAAATTAGAGATCAGTCACTTTTGTACAAAGAATTTTCACATTGGACTATTTGCTGATAACATGGAGGCGTTAATGGGAAAAGGGGAATTGAAGTTTGCAGGCATTGTTACAGAGGCCTTGCACCTGCAAACCAAAAAAGGCAAACCGTGGGGTAAATTTAAATTAGAAGATTACAAAGGCGATTTTGAATTTTTGCTTTTTGGAGATGATTATTTGAATAACCAGCAATTTTTAAATCCGAATTACTTTTTATTCGTGTCTGGTAAAGTCATGATGAGCAGGTATAGAAACGAGCCTGAATTTAAGGTTTCTAAGATTTCCTTGTTGAGTGATTTGCGCGAAAAAATTGCCAAGGAGATTAATCTTACCGTTAATCTTGAGCAAGTAACCGACACTTTTATTGATGATTTGGATGCATTGATTAATGATAACGAAGGAAATTGTAGAGTGATTATGAAATTTAAACACAAAGGAGAAGGGCTAGATGCCAATGGGCTGCTTAGAGGGAAGAAGGTTTATATCACCGATCCGCTCATTGAAACCCTTGATAAAATGGACATTAAATACGCTTTGAATTAGATCCGAAAAAAAACACTTAAAAAAGTCAATTTGATGCTTGGCGAGATAGTAAGAAATACTACTTTCGCAGCGGAGAATTGGCAGAGTGGTCGAATGCGGCAGTCTTGAAAACTGTTGACTGTAACAGGTCCGGGGGTTCGAATCCCTCATTCTCCGCCAAAGTTTAAGAAAAGGGTTTACCGAATGGTAAGCCCTTTTTTACTTTAAGGAAATGAGGGTGAGAACCCCCGGGTTCGTGCCGAAGCAAAGCGCAGACGTTTAGCGCAGCGAAACAATCCCTCATTACATGAGAATTAAATGATCATTATGTTTGGGTGGTGCTGGGGAAGTGAAAGCTCTTTTGGTGCTAGGCACTAAGCGACAAATGTTCTTGAACGAACGGTTAGCTTTTCTTTTTTCAATGGCATACAACCGCCCCGCAACTCAGGAAAGTGCGGAGGACAAGAGTTTAACTTCGGATTTAAATAATAACTTCGTTCGAGGCATACAGTTTTAAATTTACGCTATCGCTAGCATTTTCCTTTTAGTTGCTGTAGATATTTATTTTATGGAATAGTTGGTTCCTGGCCCGGTCCCAAACTTTTCAATTAGGTTTTGGGAAACAAGATCCGATAGGATTCTTTTTACCGTTGGACTCGGTATGTCAAGCCTTTTAGCAATTTGACCAGATTTGATACCTGCATTATCGCCAATGATGTGTAAAATAGATTTTTCTTTAGGTGATAATTTGGTTTCTATTCCTTGTGTTTCTAACTTCGATTTTAATTGTTCTTGAATATTTAATAGGCCATCAAAGAAAAAGTCTATCCATTGGGAGACATCTTCATTAGGCCTTTGAGCTTGACAATCCCTCAATTTTTGGTAATATTCAGTTTTACGACTTTCGATTTCATGTTCTAAACTTACATATTGAATCCATTTATACCCATGATTTAGGAGTAATAGTGAACTAAGAAGTCGACTTAATCTACCATTTCCATCTTGGAAAGGATGGATACTCACAAATTCATAGCAGAAGATGGCTGATTTGACAAGAGGATGTGTTTCTTGATCATTGTGGTACCATTCTATGAGAGATTCCATGGCTTTATTTGTTTCAATGCCCGGGGGGGTGGTTTGAAATATAACTTGTTTGGTACCATTTGCTAAGGTAGCTTCAACACTATTACTTAGTTGTTTGTAATCTCCTCTATGCCAAGCATCTTTTTCACTGTATTTGAGCAACTGGTTATGAAGGTTTTTTATTGAATTTTCTGTTATGTCAATATTTCCGAATGATCCAGAAATAATATCCATCACTTCAAAATATCCAGCTACCTCCTGAGAATCTCGATCTTCGAGTTTCTCAATACTCAGGTCTTTTAGAAGTACATCAACTTCTTCATTGCTCATTTTGGAGCCTTCAATTCTTGTTGAAGCCCCAACACTTCTTACAGTAGCTATTGATTTTAGCTCTTTTAGGCTTTGACCTTCTTTTTTTTCTATTGAACTCCACTCTGCATCAAATCGATCTATCTTACTAATAATGGATATTAGGTTCCATTCGATACTTAATATGAGTGTGTGTACTTTGTTCATAGGTTACAAAAATATCTAAATACGATACTCGTGATACGATATGATACGAAAATATTCGATAATGATACTTTAGGGTAAAATTAGAAATGATACGATATGATATGAAAATGTACGATACTGATACGATGCTATTGCACCTAACTAGTCGCTAAGGTAAACTTTTCCATAAAAGTTTACCTTATTTCGCAGATGGGTTATTCTCGAAAACACGCTAAGCTGTGCTAATCAAATGCTTAACCGATACACCCATTTACAAGCTACGCTGAGGTCGGATGCAATTTTCGCTGCTTCAATGCCAGCTTTAGAGTAAGGTAATCCAGCTATTTTATGAATTTTGCATTCCTGAATTGTTTAAAATCGAAGAGTTGAAAGCCGAGGATTAAAACCAGTTGAATAAAAAGCACGACAACCAATTCAACAACTATTTCCATGCTGTCTTTGATAAAATAAACCAACACCAAGGACAATACAATCGTCAAAACATACTTGTAAAACCATTGGAACGGGAAATTGATCAATCGAAGTTTAGTACAGCTTAAGAACATAACTACTCCCGTTGCAATTTGTACGAGTCCACTCGCAGCTGCAGCGCCGGCAATCTCATAAATAGGTATCAGCAATAGATTTAGAGTCAGGTTCAAAACAAAGCCGACGAAGGTTATTTTAATCATGTCATTTAACCGTCCCGCTGCAGTTAAAACAGTGCCAAATACAGCGGTTAATCCAAGTCCAACAAAAGCTATAGATAATAACATTAAGACCTTCAAGGAACCCATAGACACGGTATGATAGAGTAGGTTTAATAATTGCGAGCCGTAGCCAAAACTCAAGGGAATAAATAGGACAGCTGGAATGAGCAGCACTTGTGCAACCATTTGCACGGTTGCGCTTATGTTTTCGTTTTTAGAAATGGCTTTTGATAACATTGGGAAAAGCAGGCCTGTAAACAAAAACACAAAATTATTGGCTACATCAAACAGGCGGAAGCTTTGAGCATAAGCACCTGCTTTTTCAGCGCCATTTTCCAAGAGTCGTTCAATCATAAAAGCATCAATTCTATAGTAAAAGGTCATAAACAATATGATCAATGCAAAAGGATAACTCTTCTTGAATAAGGTTGTAAAGTCAATTGCTGGTTCAGGCAGTGCTTTGGTTAATGTGTTTCTTTTTGTCTGAGTAATCAACATTAACAGCACTAATACTAAACCATAACAGCCAATTTGAGCTGCAACCAGCCATTCAATTTGAAATGATTGCTGGCCATTAAACCACAACAAATAGCTACAGGTAATAATAAGGAGCAGTTTGTCCAACACCGAAAATATACTGTCCATCCAAAAGATTTGCAAACCAGCAAGAATGGAACGTTGAAATAGAATAAAACTCAACAAAAATTGGCTCAATGCAAGGCCGAGTAGGAGTTGAAACTCAAACCCTTTATAGCCTGCCCAAAATCCAATACCAAGTGTGCCCATTAAGTAGATAACTCCAAAAAGCAGCTTAAATAGGGCGAGTTTTTTATAGCCAATTTTTAAGAAATTAGGATCGCGTGATATGGACCACGCATTGTAATTCGTAACACCAAAATCGAGGAGTGTATTCAATAGAAAACTAAACCCAAAAAGGGCAAAGTAAATTCCATAGGCTGCCGAACCAACGGTATTCTGAATAGTTCGATCTATTCCCAGAATCCAGAAGGGCTTAATAAGTAAGTTTAGACTTATTAGAAAAAGAATATTGACTACAAATTGCCTGCGCAAGGATGAGAGAATTTAATAGAATTTCCACTGAAACCCAAAATGAACGTTGAATCCGCTATAGTATTCTGTGTTCATTAATCCAATTAAGTTTCTGGTACCGGCAATAACATCAAATTTGGGGTTTGATACAGAAATTCCAGTGCCTAGTCCTAGGTAGTCATAACCTCCAATGGATTGATAAAACCGAAGATTTAGTCCCGTTTTTTTAGAGATATCGTTCATTCTTATTTCTTGATTTAAGCCTAAAAACGGAAAAGTCTGACTCATAAAGCGATGCTCCAATGTCGCAACTAATAACACCTTTTCGGAGAGTTGTTCTTGGTATCGAACACTAATTCGCATTGGCATAAATGTGTTTTTAGTTCCTTTTTCTGTATTGTCCAACAAACTCTCTTGCACGTCATTGGGGCGCTGCAAGTCAATTAAAGAATCATTTAGGTCAAATAGAGAAGGAGCTTTAAAACCACCCCAACCGTATTCACCATCAATATTATAGCTCAAGGTGTTTTTATTCCAAACAATAAAGCCTAGGTCATTTACCTCAAAAGTGATGTTTCCGGTATTTTTATTTTTCTTAAAAAGGTCAAAGGGCATGGAGAAGAAGAAATCAGCCGATGCGCCAACTCCATTTGGGTCGTATATTAATTTTGATGCAGTGTCCGATTGTGTCCACTGACCAGCAACATCAACAAATAAACTGTCTCCTATGGGTGAGGTGTACAAGTAGCCTCCATCACTTTGTATAGAGCCGTATTTGTTTCCTATGACCAAACCAGGTGCAACCCCAAGGGTATAGCCGTTTTTTTCTACTGCATACCCAAATTGAATGGTGGTGTATTGTAATAAGGTTAAATCAAGTTGGTCAAGATCAGCGTTTTTTCCGGCAAATTCTTTGTTCCCGAATGCAATTAATCGAAGTGGATCTTCACCAAAAACGGTACTTAATTGCCGGTGCGTATATACATTTATGAATCCGGTCGAATTTACCGAATCCCTTTTGTTTTTTAGCTTTTGACTGCAGTAAATACGCTCATAACCATTATAACCAGCTCGGTTTATTGGTTGAACACGATTCCGTAAATTTTGCATGGACTCATAGGTCGGCCCATTTTTATTGGCTAGGTTAAAGACTACGGAGTTATTTATAGCATTTGAATTGAAGGATTGCTCAAACCAAATACCAAGCTTAGCTTTAGATGAATCGGAGATGGCCAATTGAGAAATGGAGAAATCGGTTTGTCCTTTAGCTAAAGTACCAACTAGGAAAGTAAGAGTCAAAAGAATAAATCGACGCATATTATTTTATTACAAGTCGATATTTAAAGTCACCCACCACTTTTACTTCGGTTTTATAACTGGCATATATATCTTTATAATCGGAATCGTCGGTATTGAAATTCAGCTTCACTATTGCTCTTTCAACCTTGTACAATAAGTTTATTTTAGGCACACTTACTGGAGCAGCTAAAACAGAATACTGCGGTTCTAGCACTTTTTTATTAATTGGAATTCCTGCCGAAATCTCAGCGCCAACTTCCATTAAGGAGTCTAAAATCACATTGTCTTCATTTATGGTGTAAATCTGAATGCCAGCCCTAAATGGGTAATAATTATAAGCATGAACGTTCACAAATCCACCTTCGATCAGTTCAGCGCCTTCATCGGGTTCGCCCAAATCAAAATCAACAGTGTCGATTAATTGCAAGTTATTCGCTCTTATATTGAGCGGAATGCTCATATTAAGTTTTGCCTTAATACCGTAATCAGAAAACAGAAAATCATTTCCTCCAGAGATGTTTCCTAAAGGATTAATCGTAAAGTCCATGTCGTACTGAACTTCATTTGGCATAACACTAATGAATTCGGTAATATTTGAGTTTGCCTCATTTAGTTCGTATTTCGATAATGAAGGAATTATAGGAACCTGATAGAGCGAGTAATCCTCTTTTGCGCGAGCTAAATTTAAGGATTGAAAGATAAAGTCTCCTTTAAGGTCAACAGAATTTCCCGTTTTGGAATTTATAGCCGTAAGTTTATTCACAGTACCTTGTAAATCCACTCCAATTCTATTTTCAAACTCAAAAGAGAATTTCGCTTTTTGCACATCGAAGCTACCCGAACGTATTTGATTAAAAGCATCAAACTCCGAATTGGATTCATCGGGCTTTTCAGTGGTGGTGGTAAATACTCCTTTTACCATTTCTGGTTTAATTTCAAGAAAGCTATTTTCTATGGTAACTATATCTGCACTGGTGTAGTTGTAAAGGTTTGAAGGTGATGTAGGGTTAGCAAACCGCACCGTAAAATAAAAGAAGATGGTATTGTAGTCGTTTAAATCTTTACCTCTAAGGTTGAGAAGATAACCTGATAAATCCACTTCATCAACAACTTCAGAAGGATTACCAGGGCTTCCTGCAGGCAGGTTTCTTGATAATAATAGTGTTTTACCATCTTTTACTCCAGAACTCATATTGTAGGTTATGATAGTTGGCTCTGTAATGGTTGAAGATACTTTGAATTTTATAGTTCCACTTTTAATGAGCGCATCGGTTAAGTTAGCATTTGATATTTCGAATTTTGATTCATTCGTATCAGAAATCAATGGGTTTGCTTTATCCCACGCGAGGTTAAATGCAGGACCAGGATTAACTTGTGATAGCGTTGTATCAGGAATGGTAAAATCGTCGGCTAACTTTAAATCTAAAATCTCGTTTTCATACACCAAATGCAATAAATCATTATCCCGCACTTGAATGAGATCATCTTCAAAGATGTTTTGGAGGTCTAATTGGCTATCGACAATAGGAACCAATGCGTCAATTGGCCAGCCTTCCTTTCTTTTCTTGCAGGAAACCATCACAAGCAGAGCACAAGCAACAATTAAAAATCGGTTTTTAGTTCTCAACAACATAATTGGTAAAAATAGAAATTTAAATGGAGGATAAAAGGTTAAATTTGCAGGCGGATATTGCTTGAATCGGAGCATAACTATGGACAACACAAAACTTAAACTTGAATTGAAAATGCCATTCTTTATGGCTTGGATTTTCACCTTCGTATTTCTTTACGCATTGTCTTATTTGTGGCATGGAGTAATATTGAATGATTTAAGCAGAACTTCCTACCCCAAGAATTTCTTTTTGATTTTAGTAGCAGCAGTATATTTCTGCATTTCCTTTGCTCTTACTTTTCTTGCTCAGGTGCTCCCGTTTGACCAAAAGTTGCACATTAAAGGATTAATTGTAGGTGCACCCGTAGGTTTGTTTATCTACTTAATTGCATTTGTTTTTGGAATTAGCTTCTATTCTAATCCAACTTTAGCGCATATATTGTTTGATTTAGGCTGGCAAGTATTTGAAGGAGCAATCGGAGGAATTATTGCCGGAGGCTTACTTAGCTTTTTTGGATTTATTGCTTCAGAAAGAAAGAAATCAAAAGCTTCCCATTAATTCCCCACAAGCAAGCTAATTGCCATAACCACCATTCCAGCAATTAAACCGTATAATGATCTGTGATGCGATCCAAATTTTTGTGCAGCGGGAAGTAATTGGTCGAATGAAATGAAAATCATTATTCCAGCGATAAAGGCAAACACCGTTCCCATAAGCACATCAGAAAGAAAGTTTCTGAGCACCAAATAACCGAATACAGCCCCAACAGGTTCAGCTAGTCCTGATAAAACAGAATAGTAAAATGCTTTCTTTTTATTTCCCGTTGCGTAAAAAATCGGGGTAGAAACTGCAATTCCCTCTGGAATATTGTGAATGGCAACTGCAACCGCGATAGAAAGTCCAAGACTAGTATCTTTCATACTTGCAAGAAAAGTTGCTATGCCTTCAGGGAAATTGTGGATGCCAATTGCAAGAGCCGTAAAAATTCCCATACGATATAACTTCTTGTACTTCTGTTCTTCGGGCGGTGGCTCCGGATCATCGTTAAATTCATGCGGATTTTCAAAACTGGGAATGAGTTTATCTATTAATGCCGTTACTAGCATTCCTCCGAAGAATGCGCCACAAACAATCCAACCAGCCATAGATTCTCCTAATTCTTCTCCGACGGTCCTAAATCCCTCAGCAAGCAATTCTACAAAGGATATATAAATCATTACTCCCGCAGAAAAGCCCATCGCAGTTGAAAGCAATTTTGTGTCTGTCTTTTTAGCAAAAAAGGCAATGGCTGCACCAATTGCAGTACTAAGCCCCGCTAAAGTGGTAAGGGCAAAAGCAAATAGAAGGTTATCTTCATTCATTTGTATACCTATCTTTTACAATTTGTGGAATAGGAACAGCTTCACCAGACTCATCAATTCTCACAAATACTATATGGGTGCTACAAACAACACTTTCTTCAGTGCTGTAAACATTATATCGTCTAGCTTCTACAGAAAGCGCAATAGAAGTATTGCCCACTTTTTTCACTTCTGCGTAGATTTTTATTTGTTGGCCAGCTTTAACTGCTTTTTGAAAAACAACTTCTTCTATTTTAACGGTCACCATATTTGGTGTATGACAAATTTGGGCAGCATAACTCGCTGCAGCTTCATCGATCCAGCTAATCATAGTTCCGCCAAAAAGATTGCCATGGATACCGATATCCCTAACCATACATAGCTTTTGCATCAACAGAACCATAGCAGTTTTTAAGCGGCAAAGGTAGCCAAAGTAGGCAAAAAAAAGAGGGGCAAAAGCCCCTCATATTATTACTATAGGTTCAAAATTTAGGGTTGAATCATATGTACATCTCTCTGTGGGAAAGGGATGGTGATTCCAGCATCGTCCAATGCAATTTTTCCTTTTTCTAAAGTCTCAAAGTAAACGTCCCAATAATCTTCGGGAGTAGCCCATGGCCTTACTGCTAAATTTACAGAAGAATCGGCTAATTCACTAACCGCAACCATTGGCGCTGGGTCCTTCAGCACTTTGGGATTGCTAGCCATGATTTCAATCAATAAGTCCTTTGCTTTTTTGATATCGCTATCGTAGCTTATGCCTATTGTTAAATCTACACGTAATTGATTTCTTAAACTAAGATTAACTAGACTGCCATTCGATATAGCGCCATTTGGAATTATTGCCACTTTACCATCTGGAGTATTGATTTTGGTAATAAAAATCTGAATTTCCAAAACATGGCCAAAGTGTCCTTGAGTATCGATAAGATCACCTACCTTGTAGGGTTTGAAGAGGAGAATCAAAACACCACCTGCAAAATTTGCGAGTGTACCTTGCAATGCCAATCCAATCGCCAAACCAGCGGCTCCGATAATTGCAACAAACGAGGTAGTTTCTATACCAATCATACTGGCAACACTTACAAAAAGCATAACCTTAAAAATCACGGTTACCATATTGAGGATAAACGGTCTTAAAGTATCATCTACTCCTTTTTTCTCGAACCCCTTTGATAGTAGTTTGACAAATCCGTTGATGACTTTTAAACCCGCAAAGAGTACAATAAGTGCCAAAATCATTTTTGGGCCATATTCCATTAACATTTGAATCGCCTTATCCGAGTATTTGTCAATATTTGAAATTTCTATAGTTTCCATTTAATTTTGATTTAGTAGTTGACCATAAGAATAAGTTTTGTTATTCAAAAAACTACCTTTTACCCATTGGAATTAAGAGGATTGGAAGTAAAATCTGTTGAATTACTGCAATTCGTTCAATGCATTTAAAATAATGGCGCATCCTTCTTTTATTTCTTCTTTGGAAATAACAAGAGGAGGACTAATTCTAAATCCGTTCGGAACGCTTAAAAACCAAAAAAGTAATACCCCACGTTCACGGCATTTTTGTATCAATTCTGAAACTTGATTAGCAGTTTCTAGGTTTATTCCTATCATCAATCCAGTTCTTCTAAACGAAGTTACCTTAGCATGTTCCGATAGCAGATTTTCAATGAGCTGCCCTTTTTCTTCGACTTCCAATGAACCTTCTAACAGCTTATATTTTAATAACCCTGCATTTGCAGCTGCGCATACAACGGGGTTTCCACCGAAAGTGGTAATATGGCCTAGCTCAGGTTTTGACTGTATACAATCAAGAATTTCTTTGCTGGAAACAACTGCTCCTATTGGCAATCCACCTCCAAGAGCTTTACCAAGACATAAGATATCCGGCGTTATTTCAAATTGACTAAATGCGGAGAATTGACCGCTTCGGCCGTATCCGCATTGAATTTCGTCGAGAATTAATAAACTAGAGCATGCATTACATTGCTCTCTTAGGGCGGTCATAAAAGCAGATGAAGGTATTCGTACTCCTGCATCTCCTTGAATAGTTTCAAGGATAACACAAGCGGTGTCAGTGTCTATAGCTTCTGCAGCATCAATTGAATTCCATTCCAAAAACTCAACACCCGGCAGAAGCGGACGAAAAGCTGTTTTTTTGTACTCATTTGAACTTACGCTCATACTGCCATGTGTGTTACCATGATAGGCTCCCGTGAATGAAATTATTTTTGATCTTCCCGTATGTCGTTTGGCAATTTTTAGAGCTGCTTCAATCGCTTCGGTTCCACTGTTTAAAGGGTAAACTGTGTTTAACGCATTGGGTAATAAGGAGCTTAGGGTGTCACAAAACCGAGTAACGGATTCTTGTTGATATTCCCCGTAAACCATAACATGCGCATGGTTTTCAAGTTGCTTAATAATTGCATCATTAATTTCAGGTACAGAATGTCCCAGATTATTAACCGATACCCCAGCAATAAAATCAAGGTATTCCTTTCCAGAATCATCAATGAGTTTACAGCCTTTTGCCTTTTTAATTTTCAGTCCAACTGGGTGAGATGTAGTATTTGCAAGCACTGCGTAAAATTAATATTCTAAAATATCAATAGGATAAGAATTTAAACAAATAAACCTCTTGATTTTTTAAGAGGTTTACAGCAAAAAGTGATGATCTGGAAGGATTAGAACCCTACTTTATTAAATGTCACACTCTTTTATTACTTTTTCAATTCCTTAAGTTGATATTTCGGAGCTATTTTTTATTCTAAAGAAAGTTAATGAGGTGTTATTAGTTTTTAATGATTCTAAAGGTTTTGATTAAGGATTCATTTTCTACTCTGAGCACCATACAAGTAATTGCAGGTAAATCTTGAATACCAATTTCAGGCTACTGTTAATCACTTTTTTACTATCCAATAATTTTACTTGCATATAGCACAATCGATAGGTCAAATTTTGATTGTTGTAATTACCAATGTTAAGTGTCAGTGCATTAATTGTTGGGAATAGGATAAGCTATTAACTCAAGATTAATAATTGCTAACCATTCAATTAATTACATCAACTATTTAATAGGCTTATTTTACACCTTGGCGTAACGAGCCATTACTGTCTATATTGTTAATGAATACTACTTGCCGTATACAGACAAGCAAAGGAGGGGGTTGAATATAAACAGGTAAGTTTATAGCAAAGGTTTTAGTTCTCCTACTGAAAAGACTATAGGTATCACATTAAATAAAATGATTCCCCGTAAAGATACCCCACCGTAAATAAATTATGTTGTGTGATAGTTTATTTGTGAAAAAGTAAGAATCATGGATATATTAAAATTTGTATCGATTTATCCACTTGAACAAAGTTGTCGGTATAATTTTAAGGAATTACGAGAAAAAGAAGGTGTAATTTGCAAAAAGTGTAAATCAAAGAGCCGTTCCTGGCTGAAAAACAAGGAACAATAATTCAAGCCTCAAAATTACCGATTTGCACATGGTATTTGCCTATGGCATTCATGAGCTTCTCAAAGAAACAGATTTCAACTACAGAACTACAACGCCAACTTGGTCATTCGAGGTATGATACCATTTGGGCATTATTGCATAAAATAAGGACAGCTATGGGTTTATGAGATGGCAGTGTTTAACCTCAATGATAGTATAGAAATGGACGAAGGTTTTTTCTCAATAGCCACTCCAAAAGGTACTAAGTTAAAAAGAGGTAAAGGAATTCAGAAACAAAAAAATGAAACAGTTGAGAAAACGAGTTATACAGGCTATTACAAGATGAAAGTTCTAGAAACACAAAAAGCAGACTCAATCAACGAATATTTGGAAGAGCATATAAATGATTATGTCAATCGTATTTTCTGATAAAAGCAAGAGTTATGTGGATATTTCAGACTTTGTTGAGGCACATTACACAGAGAAATCCACCAAAGAAACGACCAACTTTACATTAAAATGGGTTCATATTGCAATAAGTAATGCAAAGCGCAATTTTCTAGGTTTTACCACAAGATTGAAGGAAAATTCCTTCAGCTATATTTAAATGAATTTTGCTACAAACTAAATCGCAAATATTTCGCTAACCGCTTATTTGAGAGGCTTTCAATTGCATTGGCGTGGTTCGTACGGGGATGTTAGCGGGTAATCATATTTTTAAATTTATGTCTAAACTATTTTCATGATTAAATTTCTGCTAATCTGCAATTATACCATCGCGTAAATTGATCACGTTGCGAGACTCTTGATTTGTAGAAAATTAAGAGACATGAATAGTATAGATTTTATTGAGAGATTTCTACAGAAGAGAGCTGCAAGGCAGATTTTAAAAACAAAGAGAACTTGAGGGTGTGAAATCCAAAAAATAGGGTTATCAAAAACACTATTGGCTTAAATCTAAGAGGCAATGGGAATGCAAGAACAGCACCTTTAGAGCAACATTAAGAAGCGGGATGATCTCTGCACTCTAAATAATAGTCTACAGTTTGACGGAGGGTATTTTGAAAAAGCCATACCTCATAATTTAAAACTAAATAGAGGCAGGGGAGGTCAACGACAGGTGAATGTGGCTATCATGGTCGAATCCACACCATTAAAAGAAAAAGAAACGAGGTATATCTAAACATGTAAGCTATTTCATAATGAAGGTGCTTTCAAACCATAAAGCCAATAGTATTAATAAGTGCATAGCCGATAATATTGATGATAAAGCAATTGTGTTTTCTGATAAAAGCAAAAACTAAATTGAAATACATGTAAGTGAAAAATAGATCTAATAAACAGCAAAACTTATAAAACGAAGCGAACGCCATCGCATAACAGTACCTGAAAAAATGACGGTGAAATGCAATATAAACCGTTGTACTGCCAAAAAAAATCTATATGTGTATAGGTTTTTTATTTTTTAAAACCGCTATTATTAATTCAAAATACTCATTAATAGGCAGTGGAATTGTAATTAAAGGCAAATAATAGACGGGTTCTATTGCAAATTAAATCGAGGAAACACAGGAGTCTGACTTTTTGATAGACATACCTTTGCAAAGGTTACATCTTACTAGTAAACATGCGGATTAGCAGATTTAGAAATATAAAACTCTTGCTCTCTAGCACTTTGAAAAGTAAGATTGCACTTTTTTATTTCAATTGGTGTAAATAAAATTTGAGTCAATAAATAAAAGACAAACTAGGATTATTTTATTAGTAATAAATCTTTAAAATACTACATTATCAAAAAGTCTTTAGAGTCATTTATTAGAGAGCAGGTAACCTCTCCAAAAGAAGTTGAAATCGATGAATTTCTTTCTATTTTCAAGGAAAAGAAATTCAAAAAAGGAGATTTTTTCAAAGAACCATTTACTATTGGAGAAGAAGTAGCTTTTCTCTCCAAAGGAGCGGTTAGAATGGTAATCTATAAGGATAATGGAGAAGAAGTAACAGGAAATATTGTTAAAGAAGAGGCATTTATTGTTGACGTATTTCGATTAGGTAAAGCTTCTAATAATCACGAGGGAATACCATCAAATTTAGGAATAATATGCATGGAAGATCTTACTTTATTTACTACTTCCTTTGATATTTTTACTAGAATATTAGAACGTAATCTCGTCATGAACATAGTTGTTCGAAAATTTATGTCAAAAAGACTGTTCGATCTCACTCAAAGACAGATTAGTTTTCTTACTGGCGGAGCAAAAGAGCGGTATACATTCATTTTGGAGCAAAACCCCAATTTGTTAAAGAACTGGCCACTGCGTTTTATCGCTTCAATGATTGGGATAACTCCAACTCAATTAAGCAGAATAAGAAGTGAAAAATAGTTTTCAATAATTGCTATTTCTCAACATTGTTGAGTGCTTATTCTTTTTAGATGTTATAATTTTGTGACATCTATTAAATTAAAAATCTTACAAGTAAAATATTTCATTCCTAATCTTCCTAATAACACTAGTTTCTATTAGTGCTCTTTTACTCTTCCTAAATTAAAATTCAAATCTATTAAGTTCAAAAATCAAAACAATGAAAAAATTAATTTTATTATCCTTATTAATCCTTACCATAAATAGTCAGGCTCAAGACACTACCGGGTTTTTGACTGCTAGCGCTGGCGCCATATGTGTTGGAGATACTGTTGAACTTACAGCAGGTACAGTGGGAGCCGATTATGGCAATGGATCTGATGGTATCCTAAATGCAACATCTGGCACTGTGTATACAGATAATGTTCGAACAGCCGTTACCGGAACGAATTCGGCTGGATCTAGTACTTTGGTTACTTCCTCATCCACTGGCTTTTCGGTTGGTGACGAAGTATTGATTATAACAATGGTTGATAAAGCAACCTCTAATAATACGGTTGGGCAGCACGAATTCAACACTATTAGTAGTATTTCAGGAAATACAATAACTCTTGCATCAAATAAAACACATGCTTACACAGCATCAAGCTCTCAAAAACATCAGGTACTTAAAGTGCCTAATTATACAAGTGTGACTGTTGCTTCTGGTGTAACATTAACTTGTCATTCTTGGGACGGAAGTTCTGGGGGTATTTTAGCATTTAGAGCTAACGGGTCTGTAACTAATTCGGGGACAATTACTGTTTCTGAAAAAGGATATAGGGGTATTGGTCACGCATCTTCCCTATCTGGAAATGCTCATTGGCGGAATAAGAATGGAGCGCAGGGTGAGGGCATTTATGGAACAGGATATGCAGGAGGAAGTTCGAGTGGAGCTAATAATGCTACATGGAATGGTGCAAACGGAAATGGTGGCGGCGGCGGCACTGGACGTGCAGATGCTGGCGGCGGCGGCGGCGGTGGATATGCTGCTAATGGAACAAAGGGAACAAATAGTGGCGGTCATTTTGGCGGAACAGGAGGAATAGCTGTTGGTATTACAAACCTATCTAAGTTAATCATGGGTGGAGCCGGTGGTGAAGGCGGTGGAGATGAAGATGGACACTTGCCCGGTGCTGGAGGAAACGGTGGCGGTATCATTATGATTTCGTGCGCAAACCTTACTAATAATGGAAGCATTACTGCTAATGGAGCAAACGGAGGAAATGGAACAAACACTAATCCAAAAGGCGGCAATGGCCGTGGCTGTGGCATGGCTGGCGGTGGCGGTGGCGCTGGAGGATCAGTAAAGATAGTCTCTAGTTTTAATAGTGCATCGGGTACAATTGCAAGTTTAGCTGGAAATGGAGGTGCAACTAATGGTTGTGGTGGAGCAGGTGCCAAAGGAAGTGTAGGTAGAATCGCTCTAGCTTCAACAGTATCCTCTTATCCAACAACAACTCCAACATCCTCAAATGAAAGCTTGTCTGCTAATAGTTGGATTAAATTAGGGACTTTTGCTTCTACGGGTAACAACTCTGCTCCGATCAGTTTAACTAATAAGGGACTCAATTTAATTATTCCTGCTAATAAGACTTATGGATTTGCAATCTTCTCAAAAACTGGCAATAGCATGAATTATATGACTTACAACAGTTCTCTTCCAAAATCATGGCACAACAATAATGAGTGTAAAATTACCGTAGGTCCCAATGTTGGTTTTGGTATTGAAAATAGCGGCAAAGCAAATTATTACCCAAGAAGTTTTGTTGGGTTTGTAGATTACGAATTGTCAAATAAGGCTCCTAAAATTTCTTTTATTAAAAATGACACGATATGCTCTGGCTCAATTGGAGATTCACTACTATTCTCCATTAAGGATGTTGATGTTGGTGATCTGGAGCTTATGAAATTAACGGCGATTGCATCAGACACGAATATACTTCCAAGCGCTGCATTCACCTTCTACAATAATAGTTCTAAGGACACAATTAGAGCTCTTAGAGTGTCACTTCCAGATACTTCATTAACTGCCCGCATACCTGTGTTTATTATTGCCACAGATAAGGGACAATTATCCGATACGACAGTTATCTTCATCCAAATAGATTCTTTGCCTTCTGTTAATTTAGGTCCTGATACTGCATTCTGCAAGAACGCAGCTTACACGATTCGTGCTGGGGCTAATAAAGGAAATTACATTTGGAATAACTCTTCTTCTTCTTCTTCTGATACCTTAGAAGTAAATTCTAAGGGAATTTATTACGTAAGCATTACTGATGCAAACGCTTGTAGCAATATTGATACAATTGACATTGATACGTTTGAAGTTCCTCAGTTTAGGGACACTACTTTGAATGTTCTTTGCAAAGGAGACAGAACAGGATCACTGTACTTAGATGGAATCGGTGGAAAATCAGGATACTCTTTTGATTGGCTAGTTTCTTCTTCTAATCTATCTGGCATGGGAAATAGAGTTGCTCAAACTCTCGCTGCGGGTTCATACAAAGTAACAATTACTGATGCCAATAACTGTAAAAATAGAACAGTATTTACTATTACAGAACCGTCTACGTCTGTTGACGTTCATATCAGAACTAAACGAGACGTATTCTGTAAATCGGATAGCACAGGGTTAGTTTCTGTCGTTGCCTTAGGTGGTGTTTCTCCTTACGTTTATTCTTGGAATGATAATAAAATTCAAATTGATTCTCATGCAGTTAATTTGGGAGCGGGAACCTACCAGGTAGTGGTAACTGATTCTAATAATTGTTCTGATTCTATTTCTCAACTAATCACTGAACCTGCAGTTCAATTATCATTGAGTATTCTCAATAAGGTACAACCACTTTGTACTTTGGATACTATTGGGTCAGTAAAAGTTACTTCCAATGGTGGTACTGGAACACATACTTATTTATGGAATGATAATCTTTCCCAAACAGATACGCTTATAACTAAACTTATTCCAGGTAATTATGGGGTTACTGTTACAGATGCCCTTGGATGCGTTGATTCTATTTCAGTGAGCTTGCCTGCGCTCGATACGTTAAGGTCGATTTTCACATTTCCTGATTCGGTTATTTGTAATAAAGACACTTCTCGATTGCTTTTAGGTTTACCAGCAAATGACGGTGTATTTTCAGGAAATGGCGTTTCAAATAATGCTCTCAATCCAAAAAGCTTATCAGTTGGTACACACGTAATAACGTATACCAGAACTGAGCGATCATGTATAGCAGATACAACTGATACGATAAGAATTAATCCAAATCCAATTGCGTCTATTGGAAACCTTGGTTCTATTTGTACGAATACTCCAGATCTATTATTGAATGTAGGTTCTCCCTCAAATGGATACTTCTTTGGAAATAATGTATCTGTAACAGATAGTGCTACCTATAACCCTTCCAATACAGCATTGAATGATACCATTAACTATGTATTTACAAATGGTTTTGGTTGTTCAGATTCGGCATTTAAAGTAATCGCGGTTGATACAATTCCTTTAGTTACAGCAGCTGCTGTTCCTAACGTATGTCTTGATGCATCAGAGTTTGTTTTAACCAATGGAAGTCCTAAGCTAAATGGAGTTGGAGTTTATATTGATACCGCTAACAATTCAGTTGTAGCTAATAAATATTTCCCCTCGGTTACAGGAAATGACACTGCTAATATTCAGTACAAATTCACCGAAACTTTAACGGGTTGTTCTGATTCTGTAATGTTTACAATTATCGTGGATTCATTGCCGATATTAAGGCCGAATCTATTAGGTGATATTTGCGTTAATGATACCTCATTCTCACTAGATAGTGTTTGGATTCCTAATCAACCGAAATATATTGGTAGTGGAGTTTCTACGGTAGATAGTTTAACCTTTAATCCTGCAGTTGCGGGTGTTGGAACGCATCAAATAGCCTATTCATTTACAGATTTAAATAGTTGTAAAGCCGATACTCAATTCTCTATTGTAGTTCGACCGACTCCAGCAATCGTGTTTAATGCCTTGCAAGATGTTTGTGCCGATGCCGATACGTTTACGCTTACAGCTGCGACTCCTTTTGGAGGTAAATACTATGGTCCAGGTGTTATAAATGATACCAGTTTTGTTGCTGATACTTCATTAGACAAACAATCAAATACATTGAATTATGTGGTTGATAACCAATACGGATGTATTGATACTGCTGCTGGTTCTATTTATGTAGACACCCTTCCAGTGGTTTCATTCAACCCAAGCTTAGGTAATATTTGCTTCAACGAAGAGTTTAAGAAAATAAACTTTGGAATACCTAAAGCAACTGTAGCAGGTGAAGTTGGAGTTTACTCTGGAAATGGTGTACGGAATGACTCGATAATTACGGCAATTTCTGGAACGGGACTATTTAATATTACTTATGAGTTTACCGATACTAATGGATGTTCTTCTTCTATTGCAGATACAATAAGAGTTGATACCGTGCCAACAGTTACTCTTGCTGCGTTTAACCCAGTATGTGAAGATGTTGATACAGTTCATTTAAATGGAGGCTTTCCTCTTGGAGGAGTATTCACCGCTACCAGTCCTAATAGAATTGATACTACATTATCAGGTATCTATTATCTAAATACACTGGATTCTGGTGGAACTGTGGATACTATAATTTACACTTACACCAATCTTAATGGTTGTATTGGAAGTGCTGCTCAAGCATTTAGTATAGACTCCTTGCCAGATGTAATATTTACTTTGCCAAGTAGCGATGATACATTATGTCATGGTAGTTCTTCGATTGCATTAAGCGGTGTAAATCTATTGGGTGGAATATTCAGTAATGTTGATGGTAGAGTAAGTAATAATAACTACTTATCTGATACAAATACAACGAGAAACGATACCATTGCTTATACCTATACCGATGCAAACGGTTGTACCAATTCAGATACGGACTTCATTCACATAGATTCTATACCAGTAATAACTTTAGGTTCAAGTCCGGTATTCTGTGCTGCTGATGACTCTATTCAGTTAACGGTAGGTAATGGAAATGGATTCTATACAGGACAACGAGGAATAGGAGCAGACAGTTTAAGTTTCTTGCCTGACTCGGCAAAAGCAGGAACTCACTTAGTGACCTATAACTTAGAAAATGTGGGATGCTTCAGCATAAAGTCATTTAGTATAGTAGTGCATCCTCAACCCATTGTTACATTGCCTCAGTTCACTGATATTTGTGAAAACTTGGATACATTCTACCTTACCGGTGGCGCACCTGTTGGAAACTCAATCAACAGTTCTTACAAAGGAAATGGCGTGCAGAATGGTTATTTCGATCCTACTGCAGTTGGTTCGGGAATTGCCACTGTTTGGTACTTGTACGAAAATACATTTGGCTGTATTGATAGTGCTTCAAATACAATGAACATCAAAGCAGCTCCAAATGCTCTATTTAGTGGATTAGATACTACTGGATATTGTGAAAATGCGGATACCATACACTTGGAAAATAGAGTTTCTCCAAGAGCAGTTAGTCCATATGAAACGGTGTTTAAAGGAAAAGGCATTGTGTCAAATACAATTTTTGATCCTTCCATTGCAGGTACTGGTGTGCTTGAATTATGGTATGTTGTTAACGATACAGCAAATGGTTGTAGTGACTCCACTTCACAATTTGCCTTAGTGAATTCGCTTCCGTTGGTAAGCTTAAATGCGATTGGTGATATTTGCGAAAATGGCTCTTCCTTTAAACTGTCTGGTGGTTCTCAAATTAGCTTTAACGGAAGAGATACCTCAAAGTATACAGTTGACTCTTTAGCCATAGCGGGTGACGTATTTATTCCGGCTAACTATATAGCTGGTAACAGCTACAAAGTAACCTATACCTTTACTGATACTGCTCAATGTTCAGATTCAGCAAGCAGAGTTTTCAATGTGCTAGCTAAGCCAATTGTTCAATTATTTGATTCAACGCTTAAGTTCTGTACCAATGAAAATCCATACCAGTTAACTGAGGGATTCCCTAAAACTGGTGGTACAGGAGTTTATCGAGGAAGTGGAGTGTTTAGCGGCACCTTCTTCCCACAATTCGCAAGTGCAGGCATAGATACAATGAGTTATATTTTCACTGCAAGCAACAGTTGTATTGATACAGCGATAGCCTCATACAGAGTTAAAACAGCACCAAGCATTCAAGTAAGCAGTGCACTTAAATATTGCGATAAAGATGGCATAGATACCTTGGATTTTGCAACAAATACGGTTGGAAATGGATATGGTATTTATAGTGGCGCGGGAGTAACAAACGACTCAATATTTAATGTTGATTCTGCTGGAGTAGGTGTGCATAATATTCAAGTAGCTTATTTCGATACTAGTTTTGGATATACTTGTGCCGATAGTTCTACTCATGTTCTTACAGTTAATACTTCGCCAACAGTTGCGCTTCAAAACGCAGCGGACTTGTGTTTGAATTCTGCTCGAATTTTAGGGTTTGGTCTTCCACAAGGCGGGTTGTACTATGAAGATACCTTATTGAGTTCGAATCAGCTTGCTGGAAATAGGTTTATTGCCAATGATACTGCTGGATCTCAAAAAATAATATACCAATATTTTGATGCTAATGGATGTTGGGATTCTGCCAGCACGGTTATAAATATTCTTCCGCAACCTAATGTTTCCTTTGCTTTAGGAGATTCTGTTGCTTGTTACAGTGAAAATTTGGTGAGGTTAACAGGAGGCTCTCCTGTTGGAGGAAGTTATCTTGGTAAAGGAATATTCCAAAATCAGCTGTACACGCAGTCTTCAGGAACGGGATACTTAGATGTTGTTTATCAATTTACAGATTCAAACAATTGCAATAATTCAGACACCGCTAAATTATTGGTAGCAATAGATCCTGTATTGAATATAAGTAACGATACTGTGCTCTGTGCGGGCTCATTGGTCAACCTTTTTGCAGCTGGAGCAGGAAAGGGTGCTTTGTACACTTGGAGTACAGGAGTGCAAAATCCAAATATTAGTGTTTCTCCTCGTAACACAACCAATTATTCGGTAATTGGATTAGACACCAACGGTTGTTCGGATCAGAAATCGGTTCGAGTTGAGGTGCTTCCAGAAATTATACTGACAACGTCGAGTCAAAATGCGGGTTGTGGCAAATCGGATGGTATTGCAAATGTTTCCGTTGCTGGTGGGTTACCTCCATTTAAATATTTATGGACAAGTGGTAGTAAAAATGCAATTGCAACTGGTTTAAAAGCTGGATTCTACGAAGTAACAGTAACTGATGCCAATGTTTGTAACAACAGTGCTTCTGCTGTTATCAAAAACACAAATGGTCCAAACGTAGTTGTAAACGGAATTACCAATGCAAGTTGTGCTGGAGTTGCTGATGGTTCTATTGCCTTGGATATTCAAGGTGCAGTGCTTTCAATTCAATGGTCAAATGGAGCTATTACAGAAGACATTAATGGATTATCTCCAGGTAAGTACATTCTTACAGTAATTGCTGCCGATAGCTGCATAACTACTCAAGAGTTTACGATTACAGCTCCTGATGCTATGCAAATAGATGCACTTGTGCAGGCACCGAAGTGTGGAAGCAACGATGGTTTTGTTACACTTAACGTAACAGGAGGTGTATTCCCTTACAGATATGATTGGTCAAACAGTACTTCAAACGATACGCTTATAGCCGCTGGTGCTGGTGTGTATCAAGTTACCGTTACAGACGATAATAGTTGTACAGATAGCATTGAGGTGGTGGTAAGTGATTCGGGTGCTCCGGTTATTTCACTTATTAAAGTTATTCAACCAGATTGTGGTTCAAACAATGGTGAAATACACATTGATATCAATAAAGATACCTTGGCTCAGTTTAGATGGAATACTGGAGACTCCACGTACATTATTAAAAACTTGGTGCACGGAGTGTACAGAGCAACTGCAACTGACACTGCAGGTTGTCGAGGACTTACGAATATTACACTTAACAGCATTACACCTAGAGCAAAAGAACTTTGCGTTGCAACAATTGATACAGCTACAGGTCTTGCTCAAGTTGTCTGGTCGAATACAGGAGCTAAAGAAATTGAAGTATTTACCAAAGCATTGGGTCGAAAAGACTTTAGTGTATTGGGTTCCGCTCCAGTAAACGTTAATGTATTTACCGATAGTTTACCAACGCTCATTGATAAGTCATACAGCTACGCAATTAAGTCAACCGATAGTTGTGGAAGTGTAAGTGAATTGAGTGGTTTACATCAAACCATTTACTTAACCAGTCAGTTGGATAAAGATAACAATATAATCCTGCGTTGGACAGCTTATGCTGGCTTCAAATACTCGGAATATGAAATCATGAGAGTTGCAAATGGAGTGATGTCGGAATACGGTAGAGCTGGAATTGGAACCAATGAAATTATTATCTCTGGAGAAGAATTTGGTGCAGCCAACATTTATTACATTATCAGAGTTGCAGCACCAGAAAGTTGTGGACCAACAGATTACTACGATTATTCTTGGTCTAATAAATCAATTAATTACGGATCCTTCAATATCAATGTGGATCACCCAGGAAATCTTGCAATATGTAAATTATATCCTAATCCTAACGGTGGACAATTTACATTGCAACTAGGATTTAATGCCGAGACTAACGTAGGATTGCGTATCACGGATATGAGCGGGAGAGTAGTGTGGAATGCGAATTTGGACAATGTCTTTGGGGTGGTAACCCTTCCAATTGACTTAATGAACAACGCAGCCGGAATGTATCAATTGAGAATTGATGCAGCAGATGAAGTATTTATGGAGAGAATTCAAGTGATTAGGTAAGAGTATGAAGTTGAAAAAAGTACTTGAGAAAATTTTTATAGTTCTAGGGCTATTGTTTAGTTCACAGATTGTGAATGCACAAACGATTGTAGATACTACCGCCCAAAATAAAAAGGTCGTTCTAGAAGTATATCGAGGTGCTTTGACCCCTTTTGGTGGTTTTGCAGATCATGTTGCAGACACACTGCGTGATAAGGATTCTACATTATTTACTATAATAAATACCTATGAAGGATTTTACGCTGGGCCTAGAACCTCAGGCCCATATTATTATCCTGACTATCGGTCATCTTTTGGCCCTGCAATTCAAACTCAGGCTGGAATTCAAGGTTGGCCTTCTGGGTCAGTGAACCGATCTTTGTTTCCTTCATTAAATGTCACTGCTAGAACTGCCATGAGCCGAGGCTTGTGGGAAGATGCTCGAGATACTATTCTAAACCAACCTTCACCGGTAAATGTTGGGGTCACTGCGAGTTATAATGGTCAAACAAAAACCATCACTGCAATGGTAGAGGTTTACTTTACGGATACTTTAGTGGATAGCACTTTCGTCAATGTTGGTTTTAAACAGGATAACATTATTGGGCCACAAAATGGAAATATATCCAATTATCCTGCAAGGTATGGGGCTAACATTGGTATTTACACTCATAATGATGTACTTCGACATTTGGTAACGGGGCAATGGGGAGAACATCTTGATTCAATTGTCTATAAAAAAGGAACACTTTGGACAAGAACTTATACTTGGACTGTACCTGATTCTGTAGGTGAAGTTCCAATTGTCCCTGCCGATTTGGAAGTCTTTGCTTTCGTTTCTGGATCAAGAGATTCCATTTATACAGGGGAGGATAATCCGGTTAATATCACCAGAACACCTTTGTCCGGTCCCTATACAATTGGAGGAACCACCCCAGATTATTCTACTATTTCTGAAGCTGTTAATCATTTGAATGAGATAGGTATTTGCGATGATGTAACGTTTAATATTCGACAAGGAACTTATAAGGGATCACTACAATTCAATGAAATATACAATGCTGGAGATAGTGGAAGAGTAATATTCCAGGCTGATCCTAGCAATGCAGCTACAGATACAGTATTGATTACCGATACTGTTGATGCTTCTCTTAATGGTTTAGTAAGTTTAAGAGGTAAAGGGAATTTAACTTTTAAAAAGCTACGATTTACTGGAGTAACTGGAGGCGGAGTCACAAAAGCCTTGATAATATTTGATGGAACAGATACCGTTAGAAACGTACTTATCGACAGCTGTAGTTTTGATGGAACTGGCTTGGGGAACTATTCCCTTTCTACGTTTAGTGGTCATCTCGATAGTTTAGAAGTATCTAATTGTAAATTGGAGCGAGGAAGGATGGATATTTTTCCTCCTGCAACGATGAACAGTTCTGTTTGGGTTCACCACAACGATTTTGTGAATACAAGTCTGGCGATTCAATTATCAGTTGGGTTTGCAAGAGTGAATAACAACACGACATCTGCAGATGCAGCCAATAGCTGGACGCGTCAAATCGGAATATGGGCAAATCGAGCCGAGGTATATAATAATAACCTTTACCATAGAACTGAATCAACTTTTCATGGCATCACAGTGCAACGGAGAACACAAAACAATGGCTATCCAGTTGGAAGTTTTTATGTGTACAACAATGTGCTGAATCTTACACAGAAACGAAATAATATAAACGGTACATTCAATGCATTAACTGTAAGTGTTAAACCCGGTGATAATTCATTCATTCATCACAATACCATCCATATGAAGCGCTTTAATAAGTCCTTTGGTGGAAAAGCTATTGGTATTGGAAGTGGAAACTATAATGTCAGCAACAATAATGTTTTTGTTGAACATGCTGGCTTGGCACTTGAAGCACACTCCACTGCAGTTATTTCGTCTTCTAATAACAATTATTATACAGAGAATGATTCAATTGTAAAATTAGGAAGTACGAGTTATGCTGCGTTAGCTGACTTACAATCGGCTGGCAAAGATTCCAATTCAGTTTCTGCTAACCCTTATTTTTTATCGGATACTTCTTTAAAACCGTATCGATCTGCTTTGAATGGCTCGGGAATGACAATTGTAGACATTCCTAAAAATATTCTCGATTCCACGCGAACGAACCCACCGGATATGGGTGCTTATGAATTTGATCCTATTGTATTCGATGTAACCATTGATTCTATTTCGGTCGATACGCTATGCAGCGGCACGCAGCAAGTAAAAGCTTATTTCCGTAATACAAGTGATTCGGTTATAAAAAAGATTGCAATTAATATTGGTGCTGTAAATCTTACCAATGCTTCTGAGCAAGATTCAGTATTCTACTATAATGGTAGTTTGGCTAAAAATGCAATTGATTCTGCCATTGTTGGATATATCGATTTTACTGCCAATACTGATTTTAGAATCAGCGTATCTGCCGATACCATTACTGGAAGCGGATCGAGAGGATACTTGGACGACGATCCAAGTAACAACTTTATTATAGATACCGTTTCTGTTCGCCCAAATCCCGCTGCTAATTTCACTATTCAAAAAGCATGTGCAGCAGATTCTATTGTTCTAATTGCTTCTGGAGGCGTAGATTACAGTTGGGACGGACCTAATGCATTTACTGATACTTCAAATGTTGTAGTAAGAGTAAATCCAGATACAGCAAATATGCAAGGGCTTTATACGGTTACAGTAATTGATTCTGCAGGTTGTTCTGCTACCTATTCTAATTCAGTGAATTTAGATAGTGCAATTATTATTGGATTACCGGCTGATTTTTCAATTTGTTCTAGTACAGATACTTCAATTACCGCAAATGAAAATTCGCAATACGCATACTTATGGAACAATGGAGAAACAACACCAACAATTTCAGTTGATTCTTCATTTGAATTTGTTGTAAAAGTTACAGACCAAAATAATTGTGTGGTTTACGATACGTTTGAGCTCACAGTTTACAATGATCCAATAGTACAGTTCGATTCAACAATTCAAGCTGCATGTGCTTTTGGAAGTCCAATTTTGTTAAGCCACGCTTCTCCAAGAGGAGCTGGTGGAACGTATTCAGGGTTCAATGTTTCTGGAGATACACTTACACCAAAAGCCTTTGGAAATTATCCAGTAAAATACTCTTATGTCGATTCCAATGGTTGTTCAGGTTTTGCCGATACTTCTGTTGTAATTCATAAGCGACCAAGTGTTACTGTGTCTACAATTGGTGATTTGTGTATAAACGAAGCGCCTTATACGATTTCTGAAAACAGCCCTATAGATACAGTGTATGGTAGGTTTACCGGAACTGGAATTGTAAACGATAGTATTGGAATTTTTGATCCTTTTGTTGCTGATACAGGCACACATACAATTACATACACCTACACAGATTCAATAACGGGTTGTTCGGCTTTTGCTACCAATATGATTACTGTTAATGACACCTTCAACATCCAGTTTTCTGCTGCGGCTAGCTATTGTATTAATGACGGTAGGATAACCCTATCAAAACCAGATAATTTTACAGCGGGTCTTAACGGTTATTATTTAGATACGAACATAAATAATTCGGTTACTGGAAGTTATGGATTCAATCCTGCTATTGCAGATACAGGTTCACAAACACTTACCTATAAGGTTACTAACGCTAATAACTGTACGAGTACTGCATATAGAGCTATTGATGTTAAGGCAATTCCGGTTGTTGAACTGCGCACAGATACCTTTTGTATAAACAGCCCTGAGGTGGTTATGGATGGTGGAACACCAGTAGGAGGAACTTATTATTTTGGTAAAGGTGTTCTTCAAACAGGAAACTACAATCCAGATTCTGCCGGCGCAGGACAAGATGAGGTACATTATCGATATACTGCTGGAGGTTGTTCTGACACTGCCGAAGCTGTATTCTTGGTGCGTCAAATTCCTGCAGTTAGTTTCACATTACCATTGGTCAATACCGAAAGATGTATTGATGCAAACAGCTTTGTACTTACAGGACAAAGCCCTATAACAGCAGCTTCGGCTGGTGTTGGTTCTTTTGGTGGAAAAGGCGTATCGGGAAATCGATTTTTCGCGGGTGTAGCCGATACGGGAACTCATGTCATTCAGTATAAATATGTAAATCAGTTTGGTTGCGCAGATTCGACAACAGATGAAATACAAGTTTATGGTTTACCTGAACCAGCTTTTACAACTCCATTTGCAAGAATTTGTAAGAACCAAATTCCTGATTCTGTATTTGCTACTCCGGTTGGAGCAGGTGGTGTATTTTCAGGAGTTGGAATTAGTACTTCAGGATACTTTAATCCTAGCGTGCTAAGCGTAGGTGCGAATAAAACACTTCAGTATACTTACACCGATTCAAATGGATGTTCTGATTTTGTAATTGATACGTTTATAGTGGATTCGGTTCCGCAAATTACCCTGGCACTTCTTCCTGATCAATGTTTAAATGGTGTTGAGTATACGTTTACAGAAGGTAAGTTTAATACTGGTAATTATCAGTACAAATCGGATACGCTAGGATTGTTAACTGCAGGTAAATACATGCCAAGTTTAGCGGGTTCAGGTATAGATACAATTACATATGTATACACGGATGCTTTGGGTTGTATGGATAGTTTATCTCAAACGATTGAAGTGTTAGACACTACAATTGTAACTTTCACTATAGACACTGCTAGATCTAGAGTTTGTAATAATGAACCTACTTTTAACTTGTCTTCTGCAACTCCAATTGGAGGGGTGTATACAGGTCGTGGTTTGGTTGGAAATAAATTTACTCCTGCTAACGCAGCACTTGGTAATAATCTAATTACATATTCTTATACAAATAGTGATAATTGTACCAGTAAAATAATTGATACGATTGTTGTTAATTCAACTACACCAGTTTCATTTACAAATCAAACGTTCTGTTTAAATGATACTGTTGCAACGCTTACGAGTGGCACTCCTTCGATAGGAACGTTCAAGTATTCCGGTGGTGGTATGTTGAATAATACAGTCTTTTCTCCGGCAGTAGCGGGAGTTGGGCCTAGAACAATGACTTATTCATTGACGAATGCCGACGGTTGTGTTTCTCAAGCAACTGCTACGTTTACAGTAAACTCTGTACCAAGTACTCAATTTGGGGCGCAGTCTGCAATTTGCTTTAATGCAGACACATTTAGTCTTACGGGGACTTCAACTTCTGGAGATTCTAGTTACTTCTATGGGTCAACGGGTATTGTAAATGCGATATCGGGTAGATATTTAGCAAGCTTAAGTTCAGTAGGATTAGATACATTAAGCTATGTCGGTAAACTAACAAGTACAGGTTGTTCTGACACAATATCAAAAACAATTTTGGTGCGTGCTATTCCTAATACAGTTTTGGATACCTTCCCAGATTATTGCGTTAATAATGCTCCAATAGCGCTTACAAAAGGAAGCCCTACTGTTGGTGGAACTGGTGTGTATTCGGGTAGTGGAGTTGTTGGAACTCAGTTTTACCCTTCAATTGCAAAAGTAGGAAGCCATCCTGTCGTTTATAGATTTACAGATAACAACAATTGCTCTGTTTCAGACACTGAGATTGTAGTTGTTAATGGTTTGCCAGTATTGACTGCCGCGGTATTCTTAGACTTATGTCAATACGATACCATAAAAACATTAACCGGTGCCTTACCTGTTGGTGGGTTTTACAGTGGAGTTAATGTTGATAGTGCAACATCCGCATTTAGACCTGATAGCGTTGGTATTTGGAGCATTACCTACAATTTTGTTGATACAAATGGTTGTGAAAATAAAGTTGCTCAAACGCAAAGAGTTCGCGCATTGCCATTAACCCAATTAAATTTTGGAAATAAGTTTTGTGATAATGCTGCACCAATGGCATTGACAGGTGGTTCGCCTATTGGTAGTGGAGGCGTTTATTCTGGGCAAGGAGTTTCAGGTTCTTTTTATGATCCAGCAAAGGTTTCTTCAAGTGGTGATACCTTAGTTTATAACTTTATTGATGGATTTGGTTGTGAGAATTCTGATACCGTATTTATTACGTTTGATTCTTCGGCTGTGGTTACTGCAACTCCAGTTCCTGATATTTGTAAAGGGACAGCTTCTCTAGACCTTTCCACCTACTTTAGCCCTTCTGGTGGTAAATTTAATGGAGCCAATGTTTTTGGTTCTAATTTTAACGCAAGCTTGTTAGACACAGGTCGTTTTGCGATGAGCTATGTGTTTACTGACAGTAATAATTGTGCCACCACAGCAAAAGATACCATTGTGATTAGACCACTTCCTGATTTTCAGGTTTCTTCGGATACGGGTATTTGTCTTGGCGATAAAATTCAGTTAATTGCTTCCGGTAACTATAGTTACGATTGGAATACTGGTGACTACCTTTCAACAATTCAGGTAAGTCCTTTACGAACGTCAAACTATAGCGTAACTGCCACCAATAGTTTTAACTGTTCTTCAATTCGGAATATTGGAGTAACTGTATTTGATCAAATTACGGTTTATACTTCTTCAATTGATGCAGCTTGTAACACGGCAAATGGAACCGCTTTTACCTCGGTAACAGGAGGCATAAAACCATACAATTACTTGTGGTCTACCGGCGAGAGAACTTCAACAGCAAGGCAGCTTTACGCAGGCAATTATCAAGTAACGGTGAATGATAAAAATGGTTGTATTCAGTACGGTGTTATTGGAGTTAGTAATGAAGATGGACCAATAATTAATGTTTCTTCTCTTGTAAACAATACTTGTGCAGGAGATGAAAGTGGCGAAATTGAAGTTAGTATATCCAGTAATTCAGCTTACCAGCTGTTTTGGAATAATGGGGCTTTAGGCACAAAGTTGACGAATTTGAAAAGCGGTATTTATGAGCTTTCTGTTATTGGCGAAGATGGTTGTAGTTCATTTAAGTCTTTTGAAATAACAAGTCCAAAAGCTTATGAATATCAAGCTGTAATAGAACAGCCCGATTGTGATTCAACAAATGGGTCTATTTTTATGAAGTTGTCTAATAGTCTGGACTCAGTTAGTTATCAATGGCTAAGTCAAGCTTCAGGAGACACGCTTAAAAGTTTAGGTTCAGGAACTTATAATGTAGTTGTTACAAATAACAAAGGTTGTATGGATACGGTTGTCGTTGCATTAAATACGGCTGCTGCTCCAAAAATTAAATTAGATTCAATTCAGTTTGCAGATTGTAGTCAAAATAATGGGGCATTAACGATATCTGGTATTGACCCGATTAGCTCCTTTAATTGGTCCAATGGGGATACAACATCATCAATTCAGAATTTATCTATTGGTTCTTATACGGTTACGGCAAGTGACGTAAATGGTTGTTCGGCAATTGAGCAATACGATATTGAGGCAGTGCTGCCAACAATGCCAGTGATTTGTAAAGTGACAAATGATTCCTTGTTATCTGCCAATGTGCTTGTCTGGGATACAACTGGTTCTCCCGCCGACTCCTTCTATGTGTATAGAGAGTCTGCGGTAAAAAATCAGTATTTTAAATTGGCAACAATTGGAAGAAATGCTGCGCCGAGTTTCGTAGATTCAGCGCTCACTAATTCTACTTCGATAGGAACCTATTCTTTGGTTGCAATTGGTGCTTGTGAAAACGAAAGTGTATTGAGTCCAGGGCACAAAAGCATTTTGTTAAACACTAAGCAAACGGATAGCACACTTATTGAATTGAATTGGAGTAATTATCAAGGCCATTCATTTGGAGACTATTACATCTATCGCTATTCTTCACAGTTAGGATTGCAATTGTTGGATAGCATGGGTGGTATTAATACTTACATCGATTATAATGTACCTTACACAAGCAGCGTTCTTTATTATTACATAGGAATAAAAGGTGCGACAAATTGCGGCGATATTGGAATTACTACTATTTCTAATTTGAGTCGCGATTATGGAGTGAAGTTAGTTGGCGTTTCCGAGCTGCCTCAAAAAGAGATTGCATTCCTAGTTTGGCCTAATCCAAACAACGGTTCATTTCAAATAAAACTGAATGGAATTGATGCTGGAGAAGGTCAATTAGTTGTTTACGATGCACAGGGGAAAATTAGGTGTCAAAAAGGTATTGATTCTAGCTTGCAAGGGTCAATGCATTCCATAATTCTGTCAAATATTAGCAGCGGTTTATATTACGTTCAGTTTATTCAAAACGAAACTGTAATTACTCGTGAAATCGTAATTAACCGATAGGTAATAGACTAGATGATTCGAATAGTAATTTCCTTATTTTTTATTCTATTTTCTGGTTCATTAATGAGCCAAAAATTCGAGTGGGCAAAACAAGTAGGGACTTCAGGTGGGTCAGATGAAGTTTCTGCACTTGCAATTACAACTAACGACACTGTGGTAATTGGTTGCGGTTTTTTTGGTGGCACGCTGCCTGGTGGAACTGGATCTGCAAGTGGAGGTAAGGACGTTTTTGTAAGAGGAACTAATAAAGGAGGAGGTGTGAATTTCAACCCACTTCATTTTATATCTACCGGTGCAAATGATGCCATAAATGATGCCGTAGGTAGTTCAAATGTTTCCTATGTAACTGGAAAATTGCATGGTACTCTTACAGGTGCTGTAACTGTAGCTCAAACATATGGCGCTGGGAGTTTTTTTATAGCTAAAATTAATGCTTCTGGAACTGCGGATTGGGTAGTTCCAACTACCAACAATATACTCAGTGAGGGGCAAGCTGTTACCGTTGATGCTACTGGTAATATATACGTTGCGGGTATTTTTAAAGGAACAATGATTTCTGGTACTGATACGATTACTTCTCAAGGTATAAACAACGACATTTTTATTTACAAGTACGATGCTAATGGCAACGCGTTATGGTTAAAATCAATTAATGGTGCTGGTAATGAAGAGGTGGTTAGCTTAGAGTACGACAATTCAAATGCTAGATTACTGGTTTTAGGGAATTTTAGTCAAACTATTCAGCTTTCGGGTAGCGCATTTTTAAGCCCTAGCTCAGCAGGTGCTACTAATGTGTTTGTGGCAGCTTACAACACCAATGGTGTTCTAGGTGTTAATACCAGACCTTTTTATGGCAACGGGAATATAAAAGCTGCGGATTTAGTAATACTCTCAAATAGTGAAATAGCGATTGGAGGAGGATATACTATAGCAATAACAGACGGTACACGAAGTTTTAATTCTGCAGGCGGTGAAGATATCTTCATTGGAAAATTGAATACAACGAGCCTTGTTGGAACTGCTTTAAAAAGTTATGGAGGTATTAGTTCAGAAAGAATTACTCAACTTGAAGCAAATGCTAATCTTTTTGCTTTTGGTGAATTTGGAGCTAACCTCACGTTCGGGAGTTATTTGGCAACTTCAAACTCAACAATCGACATATTTTTACTTTCGTGGAACAATGCGCTTACCGAGTTCTCAGCTCACGGTTCAATTGCGGGACCGGGATCAAATGTTGTAACAGCAAAAAGCATGAAATTGGGTGGCAGTAGAATGTATTTTTCAGGCCAATTTAGAAGGATTGCAAACTTTAAAAATGCAGGAACATTTATTTCAAGAGCGGTTTCTTTCTTTGACGGCTACCTAGCAAGCGCTAGTGCAAAAGAGATTTATTGTCCAATAGACGATAGTGTTTCCTTAGCAACTAATTTGAGAGTTCAAGGAGATAGTGCCTTGCTCTGTTTTGCGGATTCAGGTCAATTGAGTGCTTTGGGTTCTTCTGCTTCTTTTAGCTACCAATGGTATGAAGGTGGAGTTGCGATTACAGGAGCAACTTCTCAAAATTTCCAAGCGAAAACTACAGCGTCTTATTACTTAGTTATTTCAGACAACATTAAAAGTTGTGCAGATACGTCGCGCTCAATAAAAATTCATGTTGAAGCAGAGCCTTTCAATTCAATTACTGACACAATAGTTTGTGACAGTACAGGGCAATTTTTAATTGCTCTTTCTCCTGCATACTCACCTACAAATGGGGGTTCCTTAACTGGCAGCCCAGGAATTAATCAAAGTACGGGAGAATTTTTTAGTGTATTTGCGGGTGCTGGAGTAGATACGCTAATTTATGTATATGAAAATGCAGCAGGTTGCAAGGGAAGCGATACAGCTATTTACGAAGTTCGAGCAAATCCACTAATTACTTTTACTACGCTGCCCATTTACTGTGAAAAAGACCCAAGGGATACGCTGAAATTTGGTTCCGCAAATGTGCCTTTAAGTAGCGAATATTATGAGATTACAGGAGCGAATGCATATGGTATTGAAGATAGCGTAGTCTTTAGAAGCGATACTTTACCCCCAAACCAAACTCCTGGTCATTCGGTAATTTATCATGCAATTGATTCTTTGGCCGGCTGCGAAAGCGAGAAGGTTGCATTTATTGTAATAAACCCAATACCGAATGTGGTATTTAATTTTTCTCCACCAATTCCGCTTTGTAATAACACATTGCCTTTTATACTGACTGGAGGAAATCAAACGGGAGGAGTTTATTCGGGAAAAGCGGTTAATTCTTCTAATGCAAGATATACTCCTTCTTCAGCTACGAGTCAATTAGATACCGTTCACTTTTCTTTTGTGGATAACAACGGATGCGCCGATACTGCTTCTGTGGCTTTAAATATTGATTCAGTGCCTGACGTTACTTTTTCCTTCACTACTAAAATATGCTCAAGTGATTCTTTGATTACATTAACAGGAGGGTCGCCGTCATCTTTAGGTAATGGACAATACAAAAGTCCTTGGGTGAGTTCAGGTAATTTCTTTCCAAGATTATCGGGAGTGGGCACTCATCCGGTAACTTATGTTTTTGAAAACCTTCAAGGTTGTAAAGATTCAGTAACTCAAAATTTAGCAGTCAATTCTTTGCCCGGTGTGAGTATGGCTGCTGTACCTCCGATTTGTGAAAACGAAAAATCTCGATTAATTACTGGAGGTTCACCTATAGGTGGAGTTTACTCTTTAAGAGGTCAAGTTCTGACAAACGGATTACTCGATCCTTCTAATTTTCCTGCACTCCCAGGAGGTGCGCAAGATTCAGTAGTTTATACCTATACGGATACTAATAATTGTACTTCTATTGGCATTTCAAGCCTTTTAATTCGAAGGTTAGATGGTATTGTTTTTAACCCTGCTTTGACATTAAATAGACTGTGCAATAATGACTCAATAGACTTATTTGCAATGGGGGATACTTTGTTTTCTCCACCGCCTGCAAATGGAGGGAAATTCGTTGATGAATATGGTGATGTAATTTCTATTTTTAGAGGGGAAAAATACTTACCTCCCGCCTCCGATACTTCTACATTAACTAGGCTCCAATATATATATGATTACAGCGCTACAGGTTGTTCTGATACGGCTACTAAATTCCTCCGCATTTCTTACAGTCCAGTTGCTTCTATTAAGCCTGTTGCGTTTGCTTGTGCTGGAATTGATTTCGAAATAGAAGCGCAAGGTGGGATTACTTATCTCTGGGATAACGAGAGTACTGTTAATCCCTTGCCTATAGTTCAGGATACCGCTACAAAGTATAACGTTACTGTAACCAATATTAATAGTTGTAAAGATTCTGCAAGTGTTTTAGTATCGCTTTCTAATGGATCAATTATTACAGGAAAGGGAAAGACCACTGATTTGAAAAAAGGGGAGGATGTTACGATTGATGTGTTGGACAATTATCCCGCAGACACGGTAGAATTAATTGGTGAAATAACAATGTTAAATACCCCTACTAATGCAGCAGAGTTTTATCAAGAACAAGGTAAAAAACAAGATATTCTATCCAGTGTATATTATCAACCGGATCCAGAATATCGAAGGCAAGACACGGTAGATTACAGAGTTTGTGATATTGTATGCACTAATATTTGCGATACGGCTCGACTTATTTTTAATGTTTTGGGAGACCCCTATGATTTCATTCCCAATGGCTTTAGTCCAAATGGAGATGGCATGAATGATACTTGGGTAATTCCAGGAATAGAAGCCTATCCTGAAAATGAATTGTACATCTATAACCGATGGGGAGATTTAATTTTTGAGGCAGCTCCGTATTTAAATGAGTGGGCTGGACAGGCCAACAAAGGAATAGGTGGTAGCGACAAAATTGGTGACGGAGTTTTCTATTATGTATTAATTACGAATGATGGAGAACCAATCAAAGGTTCTATCGAAATGAAATCAAATTGATGCGAGTAACTGTATTTTTCATATCTATTTTGGCTTTCATTTCTTTTCGAAGTAAAGCGCAGCAGTCTCCTGAGGTGTCTCAGTATGTGATTCACCAACCTTTTGTGAATACTGCTTCAATTACGAAATCTGGCGCACAAAATGGGGCGTTAATATTTAAACAGCAGTGGCTTGGATATGAGGGTGCACCAACGAGTTTTTTTATGAACTATAATATGCCGCTAAAATCTGCAAGTCGTTTTGGAGGAATATTGCTTTCAAACGATAGGATAGGAATTCATAATAATGGGCGACTTTCTGCTATTTATGCGCATAAATTTAGAATAGATAGTAAAAGTTTTTTCTCGCTTTCGGCGGCTCCGGGTTTACAATTTATTCAAAGCGATTATACTCAAATTCAAACAGACTTTCCCGATGATCCAATATTTCAAGGATCGGCTACTTCAATGTTTTCTGTAAATATGGGTGCTGGAGCTTATTATATTAATAAAAAGTTCTTTGCAGGGTTAGCGCTTCCAACTTTGCTCTACAATCATTTTGAGCCAACTGGAACAGAGAATAAAGGAACAATTGGGTTTGACATAAAACAAATCCCATTGAATTTGACAGGGGGATGGAAAAAAGATTTAGGCAAGTTTTTTAGTATTCAGCCGTCTTTCTTATTAAAGTATGAAGTTGCATCTGCAATGCAAATAGACATAAATGCAATGGCAGAATATCGCGAGGTTATTGGGTTTGGTTTGTCTTATCGTACGACACAAGCAGTGAACATAATGGCTAACTATAGAATTAGTAAATTGTTTAAGATAGGCTATGCATTTAATACTCAAATAGGTTCAAAGCTAGGTTCTTATCACTCAGGAACACATGAAGTTGCCTTGCTTTATGGAATTGAAAATGGTCGACAGACAAGCATGAACATACCAAAGAAAATTAAGCGTTACCGCAAGAAAAAAGCCAAAGAACGTAAAAAAGCGCTTAAAAAACTTCAAAAAGAACAACCAGAACTAGCTCCAGGCGGAAAGCGAAATAATAAGCAGCCTTATAGCTAAAAAAATTGCCGGGAAGTCAGTTGCGTAACAAACGTTCCAATCCATTTATTTTAATCTCATAGACCGTATGCAATTGCATGCCTAATCTTCCTTTTGGAAAAGCCTGTTCTCGCGCCATCCATTCTAAATAAGAAACGGGAATTTTAGCCAATATGGTATCCTTATACTTTCCATAAGGCATCTTATCCACTAGTAAAGATTTTAGAATTTCGTTTTCCACGTTAGGTATGCTAAATTATTTTTAAAAAAAATCAAGTTATTCTGAACATTTCAAGATATAGCTTGTTTTTCTATTTGAGAGACAAAGTTGGTTTAGTGGCCAATGGGTTGGTTAGGAGTAGCCAACTTGTTTTCATGGTTAGAGTGAAAGGGGGAGGAGTCCCCCTTTCTTTTTTACTTTCCAATACAAAAAGTAATTAGTGCTTATTATCAGATACTTATAACAATAAGGTACAAATAGGGTACATATTAGTGCAATAAACACATGCGGTAGGTTATCATGATTCCTCATTTCTGAATACTACTTTCCGTTATTATCCTTTTCAGTCATCTAATAATTAATCAGAGTTGCACACCAATGAGCAGAATAACCTTAAAACCTGATTTGTAATTTTCAAAACCCTTGGGGTACTGGGTAATTTGAAAGTTGTTTTCCTTTTAAAGACAAATACCCAGGTGCAGTTATAGCCCTATACCCCTTGATATAATCAACTCACTTAAGCATACTTAATCAACCCTTAGTGAAGCATAAGAGGTGTTTAAATGACCCTTAGATGGCCTCTAGGTAAGTATTGACATCTACCTTAATTTACTACTTAAAAACCGTCACCTTAACACTAACCTAAAAGAGGTTGATTTACCTTTTTTCTAAAGTAGTTATTCTTTCTTCTGTCTTTATTAATAATTCCCTATTGTTTTGCTCTATTTATTGAGTATGCAATCAGAATAAACAGCAAAAATAAAATCCCATTGATAATTACATAACCTGTAATAGAAAAATTAATGAACGTAAAAATCAAGTTACTAATCAAAGCAATTGCAAAGAAAATACCTGAAACAATTCTAATATTTGTGGTGGTTCTTGTTAGTTCAAAACTTGAGCCAATTGACAGTATCAATGTGGCAGCAAAAAACACAAAACTTCCTGCACTTAAAAGTAGTTTATTCTCACTATCGTGAAAACTATACAAGCCATAGGCAATAAGTAAACTTAACGCTAGGGCTATTATTGTTTGTACAAAATCCAATTTCATAATTTTAATTGATTAGCATATGATTCAATTTGATTACAGAGATTTTTATCACTTTTAAAAGTAATTCTAGCCTTAATTATTGCTTGTTTGGCCTTGGCTTTATAACTTTTTTGCAATTGTATTTCTGCTGCATGTGTGAATTTTTCAGACCAAGAAAATTTTTTCATTCCAATGGGCAAGGAGAGAGCTAAAAATTCTAAAATATCTTCCCTAGTGTTAGGGATAGGGAAATTTTCTATCAAACTACACTGTTTAGAAGATATGCCATTTCTTACCATATGATCCAGTCTAGATTGACCATTTCTGCCGTTATAAGGATTGTTTTCCCATTCCCATTCCTCTATTTTTTCCAACTCAATTATAAGTTCATTTATTTTTGATCGATTGTTAGTTCCTCTAAATTCATGGCCACATGAATCGCAGTTAGCGGAAAATGATATTACCGTTTCACCACAAGCAGGACACTTATACACCCCTCCTTCTTTAGTACTTTTATCGCTATTAGTTTTAATAATTTGTATCGGCGGAGGAGGCGGGGAACTTGCGTGTAATTCTTTTTGTTTGATTTGTGTTTTAGCGCTAAGTATAAATTCAAATTCATCATCATCAACCCCAAGCTGTTTTGCCTTCTTTCGGAGGAAAGTTCTTTGACTTTCTGCAATAACACCATCTACTAGTGCCATATCAATGTATTTTTCTAATTCTTGATTCATAACCTTAGTGATATACTTTTTTCTAAACTATTTTTTGAATAAAAAAATCTTATTTATTTTGTTGAAATGGTGGCGGTGCCAATGCAACTAATTTTAAAACTTCAGGAACCTGTTCTGCCATTTTCCAACTTGGTAAACTTGGCATCCAGACATAAGTTTCTTTTACAACTTTTTTTTCTGCAATTAAACGGGCTAATTCCTGTTCAGAAAAAGGTCCAGCTTGTTTGCCTTCAATCATTGCATAAAAAAACTTCTGTTCGGGCTTTTCCATTGGATTCATGGCTCCTGGAACATGCATATTAGTCATAGATTGGTTCATGGTTTTCACCATTTGTTGAGCAACAGCCATACCCATACCAAATTCAACTAATCTGTCCGTTGAAAAAAAACTACTATCATCCATAATGCATTATTTTAAGTAAATACTAAATTAAGGTGCTGGTGGTGGCGGAGGTGGTGGCGGAACTGCACCAAATAAAGATGCTAATTCTTCTACATCACTTGCCAATTCCCAGCCTGCCATACCCTGCTTCCAAACATGCGTTCCTTTTGTAATCTGACCAGATTCAACCATTTGTTTTAATTGTTCCCAACCAAAAGGACCACTTTGTTGTCCATTAACTGAAATATTATATTGAACTGATGGAGGAGGAGGAGGAGTTTGTTTTTCTTGGTTCATACCACCCATCATACCACCAACTGCGCCAGCCATTCCTTGACCAACAGCACCACCCATAGCCATACTCGCCATCATAGAGCCGGGATCCATCATTCCTCCACCGCCACCGCTGCCGCTAGAACCGCTACCAGAACCCATTTTACCCATGCTTTCAGCAGCAGTTTGAGCAACTTTTGTTTGCTGATTCAGTTGATGTGCTGAAATATTTTGTGTTTCCGTTTGTAGTTTTTGAGCTCGTTGAGCTTCTTCTCTTTGAATACGTAAAGTTTCTTCCATATTCGCAGCGTTTATTTCCTGCGTGTCTTGCAAGTTTTTAATATTCACTTCTGTTTGTGCGCCAACAGTTTTAGTTGTTTGTTCTGCTGTGACTTTTCTCAATTCAGCATATCCCTCAGCTTCTTTGTCAACTTCAAGGTTTGCAATATCTAAACCTTTCATGTTTACACCAAAATCTGTTTCAAGTCGAGCACCTAAATACTTTGCAACTAAATCATTTATTTCAAGGATTTTTCTTTCCATTTGCAATACAGGCATCCCATTGTCAGCAGGAATATTTGTAACTACACCTTTAATGTATTTTGTTATAGCATCCTTTATTTGCTTTTTAAAGTCATCTAATTCAAAATTGATTAAACGATTTAGTTTTATAAAGCCTTTGTAGTCTGTTACATTAAAAGTCAATGTTCCTCTAACAGCCATCGGAACAGCAAAATCCATAAACCTTGGATCAAAAACATCAAAATAAGGTACGCCAAAACGAATTTGAATATTTCCTGATAGGTTTATAAAATAAATTTCTGCCTGAAAAGGAGAAGAACCTCCAAAAGCAAGACCAACAATACTTGTTAGTATTGGGAAATTGGCAGTTTTGATAGTTTGATCAAAAGGTCCCTCAATAAAATCTTGAATTGTACCGTCCTTTTGTTTGTATTGAAAAACAGCAAGCTCACCGTCTTTAACACGTAGACTGCTACCATAACGTATTGAGTTTTCTTTTTTTGTACTATTGGCATCACCACTTGGGCGCCATTTATGAACTAAATATTCTTGTTCATCACAGCGGATCACATCCATGAATCCGCCTTCTTCTTTTTTACTAAATAAACCCATAATTAATTATTTTAGGATAAAAATTTTAACGCATTAATAGTATTTGTTCTATCTATGAAATTAAACTCCTATTTGTTTTGCGTAATGTTCAATTTCTTCCAATGTTTTTTTATCACCTTTCATTGAAAACCTGGCTTTGATTATTATTTGTTCACATTTGGCAAGCCATGCTTTTTTCATTTTGCCTTTAGATTGTCCCACCTTATCCCAAAAGTTTAATTTTCTCTTAGCTTCAGGTATTCCAATAGCAAGAATTTCAAGAATATCTTCTTTGGAATTAGGAATAGGAAAAGTACTAATAAAACTTAATTTCCTATCAGCGCAGGCCGCCTCAATTTCTTGATCAATTACCGCTTGCATTTTCATCATAATCTTTTCTTCTCTCTGCAGACCACCCTTTGGGATCACGTGTCGATCCCTTTTATTGTCAAAATAATCCTTGCGAACTACTTCTTCAATTTTCATCAATTCATCATTTAGTTTTTGAACATTGAATGCCGCTTCTGTATTTCTAAATTCATGACCACAATCAGAACACTTTGTGTTGAAAGATTCTACAGGAGCACCACAGGAAGGACATTTTTTTGTAGTTCCTTCTTTTTGTGATTTTTTTTCTGTATTTGAAGAAACATTCTGAGGAGGTATTGGTGGAGAAGGGGGTGGTACTTCTGTTTTTGTTGAACCTGTAATTATCATTTCTTCAAGTTCTAATTCAAAGTCTAATGGATCGATGCCAAGTTGTTCTGCTTTTTTGATTAAAAGCTCTCGGCTTCTTTCAGTTAATTCTCCCTTAGAAAGAAGATTTTTTACTAAAGTATCTAATTCTGGTATCATAGTTTAAACGTTAATTTGTTTTCTATGTAGTTAAGAAGTAAGCCAACGCAACAAATGCCGCAACACCCAGCAGCAAAAAGAACATATTTATATTACTTTTAATCTTTTTTTTCCGCAGCATTTTTCTGTAATTGTCAACATGTGGTTTAAATGTTAAATCATTTATAGAAATAATTTCTAACTTATTGATAGCCTCATCAGCCTTGTCAGCCCATGTTTTTTTAATACCACCTTCGCCCCATGCAGCTTTCGATATTCCAACAGCAATAAACTCCAATAAATCTTCTTTATTATTAGGTATTGGGAAATTCGAAATAATCCCCTCAATAACATCATCATAATCTTCAATATTGGGATCTATTGTTTCTATTTTTTCAGTTAAAGTTATTATTGAACTAACTCCTTTTGTTGCTCTATACTCATGTCCGCAGTCTAGGCATTTCGTAGTAAAAGATTTCACAGTTGCACCACAAGCAGGACAAGTTTTAACATTACCAACTTTTTCTTTTTGCTTTGGCTTACTAGCTTCTAATTGATGTAGTTTTCCATCTAAAATCATTTCAATTTCATCCTTGTCAATACCAAGTGATTCTGCTTTACGAAGTATAATCACCCTTTCTTTTTCAGTAACGACTCCATCTGCGAGAGCCATGTCAATTAAGTTTTCAATTTCTGGATGCATATTATTTTGTTTTAAGTGTTATTTACTAGCTTGCTTGTAAGAGCAGTAAAAGTTGTGATTAGGAGTGCTTTTTCAGCATAATCAAAAATTAATTTCATGTCGAAAATAATAATAATAGCCTATCCTATTACAGTGATTTTAAGAAAGGTTGTAAATTAGAAAAAAAGGAATGCTGTGAATGGTATGATGGCCAATGCAGATAACCTAGACTAGAAACTCTAATTAAGGACTTTAATCACTTCTTAAAAACCTTGAACTCTTGTGTTGTTCCGTTAGCATTTATCTTTCGAGATAGTTGGCTTTGAGATTTTGGAATGATTATCAAATGATTACATGGAATTAAATATTATATTCACGTTGTAATTAAAATTAAGGTTATGAAAAAAATATTAATGGTATTAAGTATTAGTTTATTTCTATTTAGTTGCAGTCCATCTCCATGTGAATGTAACAAAAATGCAAGAAAATATGGTATTGGAGGTAGTATATCTACGACACAAGATTGTGTTGAGAAATATAGAGATGACATTCCTAAAAGTTATACAGGAACTAATAAATTTAATGAAGAACTAATACGATTAAGTGGGGAAGAATGTTACGAATAAATAAATCAACAATTATTGAGAATTAGAGAAGGAAGTATAATTATGTGGTACTTCTTTTTTTTTGTGGAAATGGGTATTAGATTGCATTTAGGATTAACCTAGAGATTTCTTTAATTCAAAATGACGTTCCACATATGAATGCAAAGTATCGTCATTAAAAGTCCAATCATCAAAAGCGTCGATACTTTTATGAAATTCAAATAACGAATCAAAATGACAGATCATCATTTCTTGTGATATTATTGGGAAATTTTCTTTTGTCTTAAACTTACTTTTATTACCATAGTCTTTTATGCCATTAGTTATAACAAACTTTTTTACTGGAAAAGCTTGTCAATTTCTGAACGCTTTACTCTTGTCATTCTTTGCCCCAAGTTCACCGCTGTAATTGTACCGCTTTCAATGTAATTGTAGGCAGTACGTTTTGAGCAGTTTAATAATAGTGCGACCTCTCTAACAGTTAAAAACTCTTTGGCTTTCAGTTGCTCAATAGGTTGCTTTATTTTCAGCATGGTTTCATTATGAGACTGCTTAACTTTTTTGTCACGTTTATTGGCTTTATAAGCTCTTTGGTTACAAGTATGGGAACAGAATTTTGTCACTGTAGTGCGTGCTGTAAATTCCTGCTCACAATACTGGCAAATCCGTTGTACCTCAATTTTACTGCTCATTACATAGCTTTAAGTATCGTTAAGTGCATTTAAGTGCATTTAAGTGCATTTAAGTGCAAAATTAACATGATTAATGCTCTGATATTTGTACCTCAAATTTCGAGGTACAATAAAGGTACAAATTTGTACCTAATAAACTCATAACAACACAAAGTAAATATTAATTTATTTGTGCTTAATAATTACTATAAGTCAATAATATATGGGGTTTTTGCTTGTTTGTTGTTTGGTTTCTTTGTAGTGGTTACTTTCCAATACAGAATTTTGAAAATATATTCTCTAATAAATCATCTGTTGTTACTTCCCCAGTAATTTCACCCAAATGAAACAGCGATTGCCGAATGTCAGCGGCTAATAAATCGCCAGAAAGTTCATTTGATAAACCGTTATAAGCTCGCATTAAAGCTTCATTTGCCGAAGTTAGTGCTAGGTAATGTCTAGAGTTCGTAATCACAACATCTTGTTCGCCTATCTTACCTAAATTGACCAATTCGATAAGGTGATTTTCTAATTCTTCCAAGTTGTTTTTTTCTTTGGCAGACAAGAATATTGGGTCATATTCATGTTCTAAAAACGAGCGCTTCTCTTTGCTGAGTTGATCCGATTTATTCGCTATTATAACCAGTTCCGAATTTGTTTTTTCCACATCGTTTTTAAGTGCAGAAACTATGGTTTTAAGTTCTGAGGTTTCAATATTAGCAGCATCAAACAAGTAGCAGACAATTGCTGCTTCACGCATTTTTTCTAAGGTCTTTTTTACGCCTAAAGATTCAACCAAATCCTCTGTTTCTCGTATTCCTGCAGTATCTATAAATCGAAATACAACACCATTCCAAATTACCTCATCTTCAATGACGTCTCGAGTCGTACCAGCGATTTCTGTAACCAATGCTTTCTCCTCATTTAGTAAAGCGTTCAATAAAGTTGACTTTCCCGCATTTGGCTTTCCCGCAATTACAACTGGAACCCCATTTTTTATAACATTCCCGCTTTTGAAGGACGAAACCAAAGCCTGAATAACCACATGAATATTCCAAATCAACGCTTTGAGTTCATCTCGATTAGCAAATTCAACATCCTCCTCGCTAAAATCCAGTTCAAGCTCAACCATAGAGGCAAAGTGAATGAGGTCAGCTCTTAATTTTTTGATTTGTTCAGAAAACCCTCCTCGCATTTGTTGCATAGCCACTTTATGTGCAGCTTCAGAGTTAGATGCTATTAAATCGGCAACAGCTTCTGCTTGACTCAAGTCTAGTTTTCCATTTAGGAAGGCGCGTAATGTAAACTCGCCCGGTTTTGCAGGCAGGGCTCCATTTTCGACAAACAATCGAATCACGTCCTGCAATATGTATTGAGAGCCATGACAAGAAACCTCTACAACCTCTTCGCCGGTATAACTTTTCCCGTCTAAAAATAGCGTCACAAGTACCTCGTCTACAATACGATCCTTATCTTTTATTTGGCCAAAATGAGCAGTGTGACTGTTTGCATTGCGGAGGTCTTTTGAAAAAACCTTTGATAGAATATCAATTGATTTGCTTCCAGAAAGCCGAATTACTCCAATAGCTCCAACTCCTTGCGGAGTAGCTAAAGCAACAATTGTATCTGTGTTTAATTCAGTCATATTTCGATCAACTAGTTTTATGAGATAAGAAGGTTAGAAAATTCCCAAAATTAAACTAACCGAATGGCAACTTAATCCGTTAATATTGACGAGCACAATAATAGATAAATATGAAAATTTATACTTCAATAATTTCTTTGGCAGTTCTGTTGCTTTTTGCACAAGTTACTTTTGCACAGCGTACAATAAAAAGAGTGCTGTTTTTTGGAAACAGTTACACCGCGGGTTTGCCAGAACTCATTTCAAAATTAGCTTCGTCTGCTGGCGACTCTTTAATTTTTTCCGATGCCAGCGCTGGCCAAACGATAAAAGATCATGCAACTTCGCCCAGCAGCTTTACAGCTATTTCTTCTGGTCATTGGGATTATGTTGTCATTCAATGCCAGAGTCAAGAAGGAGCTTTTCGAGATGCTTATGTAAATGCTAATGTCTTTCCATATGCTAAAATTTTAGCGGATAGTGTAAGGAAATATAACCTATGTGGCAAAACAATGTTTTACATGACTTGGGGAAGGAAATATGGAGATGCTTCAAATTGTAACAATTATCCTCCATTGTGCACATTTGAAGGCATGCAAATGAGGTTGCGTACTAATTACCTTAAAATGGGTTTTGATAACGACGCATTTGTATGTCCAGTTGGTATGGCTTGGAGACATGCAAGAACGAATTCTCCATCAATTGAGTTATACGATGCTGATGAAAGTCATCCTTCCATAAAGGGTATGTACCTTTCTGCCAGTACTTTTTACGCTGCTATATTCGAGAAATCACCACTACAAGTCACTCATACAGTAGGATTAAATAGTACTGATTTAGACTCCTTAAAAAAGGCAGCAAATTTCATAGTATTTGATAGCCTTGCCACCTGGAATATTAAGTACGACACCTTGGTAAACGATGTGTTTTATGTAGCTTTATACGATACGGTAACATTTATAAATGACACTAAATCATTATCTTGGGTTCAGTGGGACTTTGGAGATGGAGGTCAATCTCAAGATATCAGTCCAGTGCATATTTACGGTAGAGCAGATACTTTTGCAGTGAATGTTAGCTCCTATGTCGGCTGCCATCAGTTAGACACCACATTTGAGGTTATAACGACCATGTATGAAGAGAATATCCCAGACTCTGCAAAAGATACGACCGTGGTGAAGCCCAATGCAATATTAGAGCTCGAGGCGAATGAGCTATTCGTGTTTCCAAACCCCTGCAAAGGAGCCTTAACTATAGTTTCGGATTTTGGCGCTGAACAAAGTGGTAACTATAGTTTTTTGCTCTTTAATGTTAACGGAATTGAAGTAATGCGCGCGAATCTGCAAGGAAGTCATACAAGGTTAGACCTATCTAGTATGCAATCTGGCGTTTATTTTTACTCAATTCAAAATGGGAGCAAGCAGTCAATTAAGCAAAAAATAGTTTTATTGGAATAGCAATTTACCAATATAGCTTTACTTTGATGCAAAGCTGTATGTTATGATGGACTTACTAAAAAAGCCGCTGGTTCAATTTGTTTTGTTGGGGATAGTGTTATTTGGAATTCAACAAGTATCAAAAGACTCAACAATTAATGAACCTATTCAGATAGACAATCAAGTACGTGAACATTTGAAGCGGGAACTTGAAACGGAATGGCAGGTAAAGCCTGATTCGTTGATTTTAAATGTGGCCAAAGAAAAGTGGATTGAACAAGAGTTATTGTACCGTATAGCAGTAGAAAATGAACTGGATCAGCAGAGTGATTTGGTGAAAAAGGCGATGATAGAGACAGCGGAGGATTTTATTCTTTCTCAAGTAGATTTTCGAGAGCCTTCAAACGATGTGCTTGAGGAATTCATGAAAACAAGCGATAAGGTTTACTTGACCAAGCAGAGTATCAGTTTTCGTCAGTATTTTTTTGGACAGGATTTAATGTTTGCACAAAAGTCACTGTTTGATTCCAAAGAAATAGAAATTGAAGGGTCTGAACCTATAGAAATACCTGCCAACCAAACTAATAAGTCTTACCGGCAAGTTGCTTCAGATTTTGGCGTATTGTTTTCAGATAGTTTGCAAGGTAAACCCGCAAATTGGAGAGGAATTGTACCCTCAAAGTTCGGTATTCACGTTGTAGTGGTTGACTCTGCAGTAGATGCAAAAATTGCCAATTTAAGCGATGTTCGAAGCAAAGTATTGACGGATTTCAGAAGGCAGCAACTGGTCAGTTTTAGGGACTCAATGTTGACGGAGTTACGAGGTAGAACAGAAATTGTGGAAACTGTTGATTAGGCTGATATGCGATTTCGAAATTTAAAATCTGCATTTGTTTTTATTGCCCTAAGTTCAATGCTTTCGGGTTTTGCTCACGATAAAAGCCCAAATACATTAGTAATTACCATTGAAGGTCAGACAGTTTCTGTTTATGGAAAATCATTTTCAACTTCGACATTATCCAACTTTGAAATTAAAACAGAAGCATCGTGGATGCTCGAAAAAAACAATACATCTACTTTTCAAAACCAACAGATAGAAGAATGGTTTTATACAAAAACCAGCGATCATCCGATAGAAATAGAAAGCAATAACAGGCGCTCGACTTCAATTCAACTTTTTAGAAATGGCGAACTTGTTACTTGGTTAGTTCCCAAAAACCACTTTAAAGTTGATCTACAACAGGAGGTTAATACAACCAATGTTATTCAGGAATACTTGCTATTGGGCATTGAGCACATATTAATTGGTTTTGACCATTTAATATTTGTTTTGGGTTTACTTTTTATTGTAAGGGCTAAGTCCATATTGTGGACCATCACGGGATTTACCGTGGCACACAGTATAACCTTAGGTTTAGCAGTTTCAGGTTGGCTAGTTCCAATAAGTTTGGGGTTAAGTGCAATTTGGGTAGAAGCAATGATAGCTGGATCTATATTAATCCTCGCGCTGGAAATGCGAAAAGGGACCAAGCATTCTACTCCAAGAGCAGTAACTATTGCTTTTGTTTTTGGACTGCTGCACGGGCTGGGTTTTGCAGGAGTCTTGCAAGAACTAGGCTTACCCGATTCAGCTTTTTGGCAGGCGTTAATTTCATTTAACATAGGAATAGAGCTGGGTCAATTGTTTTTTATCGCAATATTGATTCTTTTGTATCAACTTATAAAAAAGACAGTTTCTATAGAGAAGCTAAGCGTCGCAATGTCAATTTTAGTAGGCGGATTAGCTGCGCTGTGGTGTATAGAAAGAACCTTGTTATTAGCAAATTTGATTTAAAAATAATACATGAAGTTAGTTTCTTGGAATGTAAATGGGGTAAGAGCTGGAGTTAAAAAAGGCTTTATAGAAAAGGTATACGACATGGATGCTGACGTAATTTGTTTGCAGGAAACCAAAGCGCAAAATGATCAAGTTGCGGAGGCTCTTGATGCATTAAAAGGATATCATGTTTTTTCAAACTCAGCAGTAAAAAAAGGCTATTCGGGAACAGCTATCTTAACCAAGGAAGAGCCAATTGATGTAATGTACGATTTAGGAAAACCTATTCATGATAAAGAAGGGCGCTTGATATTTATAGAATACAAGAGCTATTTTATTGGAACAACCTACGTTCCAAATTCAAAAGGAGATTTATCGCGTTTAGAAGAGCGGGTAGACTGGGATGCTGCTTTATTGAGCTATATCAAAAAATTGGAAGAAAAGAAACCGGTAATAATTTGTGGCGATTTTAATGTTTGCCACAGAGATATTGACTTGGCTCGTCCAGCTGCCAACTACAACAAATCTGCTGGATACACTCAAAAAGAAATTGATGGAATGGATAACTACACCAGTAATGGTTTTCTAGACACGTTTAGAGTTTTGCACCCTGATGAGGTAAAGTATAGCTGGTGGAGTATGCGTGGCGGAGCAAGGGCAAAGAACGTGGGCTGGCGTTTGGATTATTTTTTGGCCAGTGAAGCACTTATGCCTAAAGTAAAGCAAGCCGATATCTGGACTCAAATGGAAGGTTCTGACCATTGTCCAGTAATTTTAGAATTAGAGGATTAATTAATGCAAAAGCATCAGGCTAAAAAGTTTTGATTGCTTTACTTTTGACGACCCAAAAACACAGATAAATATATACGATGAGTGTACTTGTAAATAAAGATTCAAAGATAATTGTTCAAGGTTTTACTGGAGGAGAGGGAACTTTTCATGCCGGTCAAATGATTGAATACGGAACTAATGTAGTTGGTGGTGTTACTCCAGGAAAAGGCGGACAAAGTCACCTTGATCGTCCAGTTTTTAATACCGTAGAAGATGCTGTCAAAGAAACTGGCGCTGATGTAACCATAATTTTTGTGCCGCCAGCTTTTGCTGCTGATGCAATAATGGAAGCTGCAAATGGAGGAATCAAAGTAATCATTTGTATTACTGAAGGTATTCCCGTTGCTGATATGGTTGGTGTAAAAGAATATTTGAAGGATTACGACTGCACACTTGTTGGGCCTAACTGCCCAGGAGTTATTACTCCAGGTGGGGCTAAAGTTGGTATTATGCCAGGTTTTGTTTTCAAGGAAGGTAGAATTGGAATCGTGTCAAAATCAGGAACACTTACTTACGAAGCAGCTGACCAAGTTGTAAAAGCAGGATTCGGTATATCAACTGCTATTGGCATTGGTGGAGATCCAATTATTGGAACGTCAACAAAAGCTGCGGTTCAGTTATTAATGGAAGATCCTGAGACGGATGCAATTGTAATGATTGGAGAAATTGGCGGAAACTACGAAGCAGAAGCAGCTCGTTACATAAAAGCAGCTGGAAACCCTAAGCCTGTAGTAGGTTTTATTGCCGGTCAAACTGCTCCAGCTGGAAAAAGAATGGGTCACGCTGGTGCAATCATCGGTGGAGCTGAAGATACGGCAGAAGCAAAAATGAAAATTATGGCTGAGTGCGGAATTCACGTAAGTGCTTCTCCAGCAACTATTGGTTCGACATTAGCTGAAGCGTTGAAAGGATAGTCAAAATAAAAAATTAAGAGAAAAGCCTTCTTGAAGTGATTCAAGGAGGCTTTTTTTGTGAAAAAGAAACTTTAAGCGGCTGAAACAATAATAATTCTTTGAAGAGCTCATAAGAATAGAAGCCTTTTAAAGTGTTATTGATATTGGGATATGTGCTATAACTGACAAAAAGAGATATTGGATATTTGCATAAAATAAGGTAGTGTTGCAGAATTATGTGGGAAATGTGAGGAATACACTCGCTAGCCGTCATGTTGAAATAAATTCAGCATGACCCCACATCATTCTACAACACCGCGTAAAAATAGCAGGTACACTATGGCAAATGATATCATTACTATTAATACCGTCTCCCAGCTTCATGAAATGTTTGGTTATGAAAAACCAAAACACCCACTCGTAACGGTAATTGACGTAAAGAAACTCAAGAATAATGCTGATTTTGTGGGAGTGAGAATGTCTAGCGAAATGTATATGATCTCCTTAAAAGATCACGATTGTGGGATGTTGTACGGAAGAAGTCATTACGACTTTGAAGAAGGTATTTTAGCCTTTTATGAACCCGGGCAAGTCATAACGCAAACCGAAAAAATAGAAGCTGGGATTCAAAGCGGTTGGATGCTAATTTTTCACCCAGATTTGTGTTTAAACTTCTTCGTAAAGTTTTACAGCTATTAGCTTAAATTACAATTACTTTGAGTTATCAAATGAAGAAGAGATAAGCACATTATTCATTTTAAAAATCAGGAACTATGAAACAAATCGATAAAACAAAACCAGTAATGGTAACCGGAGCAAACGGATACGTTGCTAGCTGGTTGGTAAAAAGGTTGTTGGATGAAGGTATAACTGTTCATGCCGCAGTTCGAAATCCAGCTAATAAAGCTAAGATTCAACATTTACTCGATATTGCAGAAAGTTCAAAGGGTGAATTGAAGTTTTTTAAAGCAGACTTGTTGTCGTCAGGATCATACAAAGCGGCAATGGAAGGTTGCGAATTGGTTTACCATACTGCGTCACCTTTTTTTCTTGAAGTAAAAAATCCTCAAAAAGATTTAATAGAACCTGCACTAAATGGTACTTCCAATGTATTGCAGAGCGCTAACGAAGTTGATTCGGTAAAGCGTGTTGTGGTTACTAGCAGTTGTGCTGCAATATATACTGATGCAATTGACACCGTAAATGCACCCGGCGGTGCGATTACAGAGGAACTTTGGAATACAACGTCATCATTGGACTATCAACCCTATTCTTATTCAAAAACCTTGGCCGAAAAAAAAGCTTGGGAAATTGTTCAAGCACAAGATCGTTGGGATTTGGTAACTATCAACCCTTCATTTGTAATGGGTCCAGCATTAAACGCACATGCTCCGTCTGAATCATTGAGTACGTTAAAGACATTGGGAGGCGGAGATATGAAAATGGGCGCTCCCAAAATGGGGGTTGGAGTAGTAGATGTTCGCGATGTGGCCGAAGCACACTTTAAAGCAGGCTATACCCCAGAGGCGAAAGGTAGGTATATAACTTCTGGACATAATTCAGATTTTTTAGAAATGGGGACGGTACTGCTCCCCAAATTTGGAGACAGATTCCCGCTACCTAAAAAGGCTTTACCGAAGTGGTTGGTGATGTTAGTTGGACCATTAACTAATAAGGCGTTTACCAGAACGTTTGTCAAAAAGAACGTAAACATTCCATGGAAAGCAGATACGAGTAAAATTAGAAATGAGCTAGGAATGTCTTTTAGACCCTTACGAGAAACGATGGAAGATGCTTTTCAAGTGCTCGTAGATGAAGGTATTTTGAAGGCGAAGTAAATTATAGAATTTGTTTTTGTAATCTACTCCTGCTTTTCTACCCAAATTCTATCCTTACCTTTAAATTCAGGAGTTTGGATGCTTATTACCTTGACCTCGTTTTCCGTATTGTTTTTAAAGGAATGTATTTTTCCTTGAGGAATCCGCAAATAATCTCCTGGTTTGATAAGGTAGCTGGTGTCTCCAATAAAGAACCGCCCTTTTCCCTCAAGCACATATACCAATTCGGTATGCTCAGCGTGATAATGCGGTTTTACAGAATCTTGAACCCAAATAATGTAGGAGGATTCATAACTATCAGAGCAGAGTGAATGGACATTTACATTGTGGTCGGGAGCCGCATTTTTGAGCACATCTAAGTTGAAATACTCTTGTGCTTGTATAGTAACGCTTAAAAGAAGTGCAGTACAAATTGAAATAATCGATTTTATCATAGGTCCAATGAAATTTCCGTTTTTAAACCGGCTAAAAAACTAACAGCGTCCATTCTTTTTTTGCCTTCCAGTTGTAATTCTGTAATCCAAATTGTACCGGTAGAATTGCTAACTCCAATTCTCTTTTTTTCGGTAATAATGGAAGGGTAGGCGTTTTTTAACTCGGATTCTTTTTTAGTACGGTATATCTTCAATTTAAGTTTCTTATTATCTACGAATACTTCAGTATAAGCACAAGGGTATGGGCTCAATCCTCTAATGTGATTGTGCAATTTATCAATAGATTGGCTCCAGTCAACTTTACAAATTTCCTTGTTCAGCTTTGGAGCGTCTTTTACTGCTGTTAAATCTTTCAGCAAATCTTCTTGATTGGTTAAACTATAATCTTCCGCCTTAATTTTTCGGACAGTTTTTACAACCAGATTTGCCCCTACGTTCATCAATCGCTCGTACAAATCGCCTACGTTTTCATCGGGGTCAATCGGTACTTTTTCTTGATCGATAATCGAGCCAGTATCTATTTCATGCTTTAAAAAAAAGGTAGTTACCCCCGTTTCTTTTTCTCCGTTCATTATCGCCCAATTAATTGGCGCTGCACCCCGATACTTTGGTAACAAACTTCCGTGAAGATTAAAGGTGCCTAGTTTGGGCATATTCCAGACTGATTCGGGCATCATTCTAAAGGCAACAACAACCTGCAAGTCGGCATTCAATGCTTTCAATTCGTCTAGAAAATCAGCGTCTTTAAGATTGGGCGGTTGCAACAAATTTAAACCGTGTTTTTCGGCACATTGTTTTACTGCGGAACCTTGCAGTTTCTTTCCCCGTCCTGCTGGTTTGTCTGGAGCAGTTATCACCCCTACAACATTTTCACCAGCTTCAATAAGTGCTTCAAGTGATGCCACTGCAAATTCGGGAGTTCCTATAAATACAATTCTCATGTGTACGATTTAAACTTTAGATGATTGCCAATTTCCTTTCCACAAGTAGCCAAAAATAAGAATGCCAAAGGCAATAAAGTAGGCAAATTCAGCATACCATACCTGGTAAAGTTCTATTCCGCTTTTTGTGGTCAAATAATAGGTCACCACTAAGTAAAAAGCCACTACGACGACTTCAATGAATAAAGCAGTCAATGTTCTTCCAGTTCCAGATACGGCTCTAAATCCTACGATAACAACTCCAAATAGAAACAAAACAAAAGCAATAACTTTAAGAACAGGTAGTGCTAAATTTAAGGTTTGAGCATCGTTAGAGAAGGGCGTTAAAAGATGCGCAGCTCCAAACCAAATTATAGGTTGAAATAATAACGCAAACCCAACACTAAGCGCACAAACCCTGCCCACCATTTTTAACACTAGATCCGATCGATTTTCTCCCATTAGGTTGCCTGTCAATGCGTTTGCTGCATCGCCCAAACCAAACACTGGAATAATAAGCACCATATAAATGCTTCGGCAAATATGTGAAGCTGCTAATTCCCGCTCGCCAAGCCCTTCAATGAGCGTAAAAAAAGCAAACCAAGAAAAGAAAGAGACGAAGTTTTGAATCATAAGTGGACTGGCGGTTTTGAGTACACTGAAGTATACACTCAGTTGAATTTTTACCTTATAAAACAACTCATATTTCTGATGTGGATAGTAGAATATCAGGTAAAAAACAAGCATTATGCTGCTCGCTCCTTCAGCAATGTTAGAGGCAATAGCAGCTCCTTCAACCCCAAGTGCAGGAAAGCCCAAATTTCCAAATATCAAACAATAGTCTAGAAAAATATTCAGTACAGCGGCAATGGGCATTACAATACTAAGTATTTTGGTATTTGCTGTTCCTACCAATAAGGCCATCACGGTTACATTGATAAAATTAAAGTACAATCCCCAAGAACGATAATTGAGGAAGCGCTCTATAATGGCAGCAACAGCATCCGATTCGGTAATAAAAGGCAAAACGGAGGGTAGGCCAAGAATTAAAAAGAGTTGAAGAAGGATACCATAAAGCATCAGAAATAGTAGCGTATGATGCACTAGTGTTCCAATTGCATTAAAGTGCTTTTCTCCATTTCGGCGAGCAATTATTATTTGAACACCAGACGAGAAACCCATTCCAATCATAATCAATAACATGTAGGTTAAACCAGCGTTTCCTGCGCCTCCTAATTCAACGGGACCTAATTGACCAAGAAAGGCTGTATCGGTGAGGTTAACCACCGTCATTGAAAGCCCCATAATCATCATAGGCACAGCAATGCTTAAGATATTCTTGTACGAAATTTGTGCTAGTGGGTGCAAAATGAGCGTTGAAATTAAGGTGCGAAAATAACCTTAGTCGTCCGACTCATCATCGTCGTAAGTCAGAGAAATATCAATCTGTCCAACTACTCTAAAAGATGTTCTTCTATTTTTTGCTCTCCCTGCTGGGTTGTCTGTGCCATCAGTATTCATATTGGCTGCAACGGGTTTAGTTTCTCCATATCCTTTGGCTTGAATTCGTTTTTTATCAATGCCTTTTTTTTGTAAGTAATTGATAACCGATTCTGCTCTGCGCTGAGATAAAGAGAGGTTATAATCATCCGAACCTTTATTATCGGTATGCGAACCAATTTCAATGATCAAGCTTGGGTTTTCAATCAACAAAAGGTAAATAGAAGTATCTAGCGTTTGCATGGCAGCAGCATTTAATGAAGTATCGTCAAAAGCGTATAGAATATTAGGAATTACAATTTCAACATCCGGAATAGGTTTTAGGGTCTGATTTTTTTCGATATTGTAGGGTTCCTTTATATTGACCGTTGTAGTTGAATCGGCGTTATTGAAGAATTTTTCTTTGTGGTATACCAGTCGATAATCCGTATTCTCTTCAAGCAGTATTTTGTAGTTTCCATTCTCATCGGTAATTACTTTGTCGGCTAAATACTCCGTATTTTCTTCATCATTTTTGATGATCAGCCGCACTTCAACTCCAGGTTCTGGTTTGTTGGTTTCTTCATTCGTTATGGTTCCGGTGAGTTCGTGACGAATTAGGTTTTTCCATTCGAGTAAGAACAAATCGTCACAGCAGTGTGGGTGTTTTAATGAAATACTGCCTTCTCTGTTCGAAACTACAATTGCATCCTTCCGATTCGGAAAAATTTGATAATACATATCGTCGACTGGAGAATTTACTTCGATTCCAGCATTTTTTGCCTTTCCATTCCACCGACTGCGCTCACCAGTTGCGTACTGAACATCCAGCCCTCCGTAAGATGGCCAACCAGTAGAGGAGAAGTACAATTTGTAGCTTTTATTGTCGAAACTAGGTGTCATTTCTTCGCCCATAGTATTCACCTTTGTACCACAATTCCGCGGTTTATCAAATCGTTTTTTACTAATTCTATAACGAGTGTACCAAATATCTAATCCACCTTTTCCTCCAGGTCGGTCAGAGACAAAGTAGATGATTTCTCGATCGGGCTTTGCACTTTTCCCAACTGAGGGGTGAGTGTTCGTGTATTTGTTACTGTTTATTTCTTCGTGCAATTCTAGCGGTTCGCTCCAGGTTCCAGCATCGTCTTTTCGAAGCATAAATAACTTGCAGCGAATTTGGTTTTTCCAATTGGGTTTGCAGGAAGTGAAATAGATTCTATTTCCATCCTCAGATTGAGAAAAGCTTCCAATGTTCTTGTCATTCAAGGCATTTATTGCAATATCTGCTTCCCCTTTTAATTTCCATTCTCCTTCCGACTTTTGGGCTTGGTAAACTTTCCGTTTTGGAATAGCACCTGGTTCTTCATTATCCACTTTAAAAACTACCGAATCGCTTATGAATGCGACAAACCAAAAATTATTACTGTCGATTATAAAAGGCGAAAATTCAATATTAGCGTGATTGATTTCATTTTCTAAATGAGTTTCAGCTGTTTCTAAATCATTTTCATCTGCTTTTGTCGCCATTTCAATACCAGCGAGTTCGGCCTTAACTAGCTTCTTGTATTTATCACCGTCGTTTTTTCCTATATTTTCTTTTTCAAACTTATCGAGGTATAATTTCGCAAACTTGTATTGCTCACGAGTTTTCATAATCCGAGCCATATGAAACAAACACACAGCGTACTTATCTTGATCGCCATAATACGCTTTTGAATATTCGGTCAGTGCATTTTGAAAATCGCGACTTTGATCGTAAGCTCGAGCAAGTCGAAAGTGATACTTTAATTTTTCGTCATCTCTTTTTACGAGTTCTTTTAAGTAGTCGATTTGGGTGTAATAATCGTTAGCTCTTAATGCACTTTTAAAATATTGCTTGAGCTGCGAATTTTTAAGATCGCTAATCGCAGTTTCTTGAGCATCTAAATGAAAGAACCCAATAATTGCAAACACAGTTGCTAGTATAGTTCTAATAACGATCACAAGGAATTGCTGTTTTTTTAAGAAGCATACTAGGGCTAGTATAAATAACTGAAAGCTCGAAAGCTCCTCTTAAATCGGTACTTGTTTTTAGTTCTGAAATGTTTAGATCATAGTTGAATCCAATTTCTAAATTTTGGAAGCGCATGCCTACAATAACTACAGCGGCATCCGTGTTTCGATTGAAACCATCTCTTAGTAATACGCCACCATAAACGCCGGTAGCTTCCATTTGATTTTCTTTTAAATGAAACAGAACGTTAGTGCCATACAGCAATTCAGAAGCCTTTCCATGCGACATGTACATGAGGTTTGGTAGCAGCGAGAGGTTGTTCAAAACGTCTATGTCTGCACTGAAGGTAAGAGTAGAGCGCATTGGAACTTCATAATCAGTTCCAAAAAAAGATTCATTTGGTTGGTTGATATGAAAAAGTGCTATGCCAACTTCAGGTCTAAACTTATCCAAGTCAATACCATAAGCAATGCCAGCATTGAAATCGAAATAATTAATTTGATCGCTCAAGAAAGGGTCGCCATTCGGTAAATTAGCATTGAATTGCCCAGTATTTCTATCGTATTGGGAAGGGAAGGAGGTTCCCGTTAAATCATAAGACTTGTGCACATAGGTGGGCTGAAATCCAAAATGAAATTTGTGAATGTCATACGTTTTGTGATAGGCTCCACTCAATGCAACTTTGTGCATTTTAAGGTTTGAACCTCCGGTTTCATCATACAAGTACAAAAGTCCCCCCGAGAATTGCTCGTTGTAATAAAAGAAATTTCTGTCGTAAGAAACTGCAGTGGTATTAAATGGTTTTCCTAAGGTTCTCCACTGATTTCTATGGTTTCCAGAAAATCGCCACTGCCCATCTATATTGCCCGTTTGGGCAGGATTAATGGTCAAAGGGCTCATGTAAAATTGACTAAAGTGCACATCTTGTGCTTGAAGCCCACAAAAGGAAAACAATAATTGCGAAAAAAACAAGAAGGCTGTGATATGCTTAAAACACATAAAATCAAAATTGCTCATTTAATATGATTCCACAATACACAGTTGTAATTGCTTGATAAACCCAAAGGTCCATTTCGTGAAAGCGTGATGAAGTGTCAACCAAAGAATTTAGAGTCTACCTATATTTGATGATTAGATGAAATTGCTTCAAACTTTCTGCTCCGTTTGCCTGATTTTTATGCTATCCGGCAATGCGCAGGCAAAACTAACTTGTGATTTTTCAGCCGATACCTTAAAAGGTTGTGCTCCGTTGCGCGTAAGCTTCTCAGATTTAAGTTCAGGCGGGGGCACTATAATTTACAGAAATTGGGACTTTGGAAACGGTGGATTTTCAAATAGTAATAACCCAGCACCATCTAGAGTTTATGCCACAAATGGCCAATACACAGTTACGCTTACCGTAAGCGATGGAACCGATACAGCAACTAAAACAGTAAGCAATTACATCACTGTTTTTAAGAACCCAGTTGTTAGTTTTAATTTTCAGAAACTTACCAATTGCCCGCCAATAAACGTGAGTTTTTCCGATCAGACAACTTTAGGAGATGCTCCAATCAAAACCTATGCTTGGGATTTTGGTGATTTGACTCCTCCTAATGGACTAAAAAACCCATCACATTTGTACAAGTTTAGAGGAACTTATTCAGTAATTCTTACCGTAGAAGATACCAACGGCTGCACGGGCTCATTTGAGCGAAAAGACATAGTTCTTGTAAACAAGCCTATTGCTAGATTTGGAGCTACAAACCGGTCGGATTGTAAAGCTCCGTTAACCACATCTTTTACAGGAAATAGTTCAGGTAAAGCACCCTTAACTTACAATTGGACCTTTGGTGACGGAGGAACTTCGACGGCCAAGTCTCCTAATCATACCTATACTAGCGCAGGTTCGTTTGATGTTCGGCTAATTGTTACCGACGGAAATGGCTGCAAGGATACCTTGGAGGTGTTAAAATACGTAACAATAGGGCAAACAAAAGCTGATTTTACAATTCGAGATACGGTTTGTTTGCACCAACCCGATTCTTTTATAAATACTTCAATTGGCGCACAAAACTTTCTATGGACCTTTGCAGGTAGTGATACCTCAACTCAACGAGACCCAGAATTTGCATTTAGCTCTCCAGGTGTAAAGACAATTGTGTTAGTTGCATCTGCTGGACCAACTTGTAATGACACGCTAGTAAAAACGACTTACGTTCAAGAGATAGTTGCGGATTATAGGGTTAGTTATCCAGATCCATGCGCCTTAAATAAAGTCAATTTTTACGATTCTTCCCGAGTTTCAAAACCTGTGTTGGGGCAATACACTTGGATTATTGGAACAAATATTTTGAGTGCAAATGGTTTAGACACGTCTACTGCATTTCCTACTTCATACTGCAATACAACTCAAAGACAACTGACCTATGTTGCTCAAACCATTCATGGGTGTAAGGATACTATTTTTAAAAATATTATTGAATATGTTAACTCACGAGCAGCTATTCAAATTACTGGAGGCGATCATTGTATTAAGGACACTTTAGGTTACAAGTCAGCAGGCTGTTTTGTAAATGGAGCTAAGACTTACAGTTGGAATTTTGGAACGGGTAAAGTGGGGGACACCTCTAATTTAAAAGACCCTACTAATGTAGTTATCTTGGATTCTTCAGGAAAGTATCTCTCTGAGTTAATTGTAACCGATTCTATTGGTTGTGTTTATACAACTAAGTCGGAATACCTTGTTGGAGAAAAGCCAACTGCCAATTTCAAAATAGAAGATGATACCGTTTGCTATCGTGAGGTTTTTAAATTTAGAAGTACATCAACCGATTCTAATAAAATAGACAATTGGGATTGGCAATTTGGTGATAACCAAGTTGGTGTCGGACCTGGTATTCAGCATTTTTACGACTCTGTAGGAGTTTACAATGTGAAATTAACGGTTGAGGATAACTTATGTTTTGACGATACAACTATTTCGGTGTACATAAGTGGACCGGCAGCAAGTATCGGAAATAACAATTCAGCTTCTTGTTTTTTGCCCTTACAGCAATCCTTTATCTTGAATTCCATTGGTAGCTTTAATCGGTTTTATTGGGACTTTGGAGATAGTTCAGCCATTGATTCGGTGAATGTAAACCCGACGCATTTGTACTCCAAGGAAGGTGTTTATGAAATAAAACTAACCGTCATTAATGATACCACTGGTTGCCGGGTAGAACAGAAGTTAAAAATTCAGCCCTTGCCAGTAGATGCTGTAATTAAAGAAATAAAATTAGGCTGTGTGGATAGTGCTTTTCAATTTGACGGGAGAGATTCTCGTGGGAACATAGGGTTTAATTTTTTCTGGGATTTTGACAATGGTCAAACGACTACTCTGAATCCGAGACCAAAAACTAAGTTCACTAGGGAAGGAATTTACGACGTTAAACTAATTGTTACTGATGTCGATAGTTGCAGAGATACATCTATTATGCAAGTTTATATTATGCCTAATAAGCCTGCATTTGTGCTTCCTGTTTTAGATTTTTGCGATGGAGATACCCTTAGAATAAATGCTGCAGATAGTTTTGGTATTCACGGAGCAACTTCAAATGTGCACAATTACCGTGACTATTTTGACACTACTAATAATACTTTTACTGGTAATAGAAATCATTTGTTCTATTTATGGCAACGCAACGATACCGATATTGTAAATAATTCGAGGCTTTATGAGCAAGTGCTGAAGGTAGATTCCACAAAACCAAAACGAGGTTATGTGTCCGATACTATGACGCTAAGTTTAAAAGCTGTTGATTCATCCTATCACTATTTCCACAGACTTTCTCCCAATAGACCAGAGCGCTATCTTTATGGAGACTTGCAAGGTTGTATACAGGATGTAAAGGTTCAAATAGTTATCCACGACTTAAATCCAATTTTCAGAACACAAGATTCAACCATATGTGTTGGAGATTCTATTTGGTTTCAAGATACGTCTCAAACCGGCCTCACTAAGTTTACTTGGAAGTTCGGAGATGGAGACTCAAGTCTGTTGCCAACACCCAATCACGCCTATGCTTCTAGAGGAGTTTTTGATGCTACCTACGTAACCGAAGCTTCAGTATGTAAGGACAGTTTAATTGTTCCAATAACGGTTCAAGGTGTAGATTCATTAAAATTTTACGCTTCATTAACCGATACTACTTGTTACCCTGCAACAACTTATTTCTTTGATCAAAGTGTTGGTGACAGTATAGCTTGGCGCTATTGGGATTTTGGCGACGGAAGAAGTCCAATACGCTCACCGTTAAAAGACTCATTGACAAAAACATTTACAGACCCGGGAGAATTCACTGTCAAGTTAATTGTTGAAACCTCTTACGGTTGTCAAGATTCAATAACCTATAATAAGTACATCAATGTTAAAGGACCATTTGCACGGTTTTCGGTAAGTGATGATTCCATTTGTGTTTTTGACTCAGTCACTTTTAGACTAGATACTACCAATGCATACACCTATAATTTGGAATGGGATTTTAGTGATGGAAGAGTAGATACAACGGATGCAATCGTTAAACAGCTTTCCAATACTTATTACAATAAAGGCGCGCTAAATCCTGTATTGGTTTATCGAGATAGTGCTTTAACTTGTGAACGAGCGTTTACTGTTCCATTAATTATTGAGGAAGTAATTGCTCGGTTCTCAATTCCCGATACTATTGGTTGTAAGCCATTTACTGGGATGTTTGTAGATCAATCCATTGATGCAAACAATTGGACATGGGAATTTGGCGACCAGAATTCTTCCAATGCTCAAAACCCCAACAATACTTATTTGAACGATGGAAATTATATGGCTCAATTAATTGCATTGAATACTCGTAACGGATGTAAGGATACTGCTGTAAGAATAATTGTGGTTCAGCCGAGTCCTCAGGTAATTGCGTTTGGCGATAGTGCTATTTGTAGAGGCGATAGTCTTCAATTAGATGCTTCTGGAGCTGCAAATTATCGTTGGTCACCTACATCCTTTATGAGTAATAGAAATATTAGAAATCCACAAGTAGCTCCGCTTATCACTATAACCTATATTGTCTTAGGAACAGATAGCAACCAATGTGAAAGTAAAGATTCGGTTTTGGTGCGCGTTCAGCAAATTCCTACCATAACCTTACCCAACGATACATCCATTATTATAGGAGAGAAATTTACCGCAACAGCAAGTACACAATTTGGAGCGAAATACAGATGGGAACCAATTAGCGGAGTAGCTTGTGACACTTGTCTTAAAACCGATTTTGATCCAGTTAAAAGTACTAATTACACACTATACGTAACTGATTCTTTAGGATGTTTTGAAACGAGTATAGTGTACTATGTTAACGTTGATGAGAAATACACGGTGGATGTTGCAGAAGGTTTTACTCCAAACGGAGATGGGTCTAACGATATTATATATCCGGATGGCTGGGGACTTAAAGAAATTTTAGAGTTTAAAGTGTTTAACCGTTGGGGCGAAATTGTTTTTGAATCTACACCTGATCAACTTGGTTGGGATGGTTATTACAAAGGGGAATTACAAAATCAGGAAACCTACTTATGGTTTGTGAAAGCAGTTTCTGTATCCGGTGAGGAAATATCAAAAGAAGGATTCTTTACACTGTTTCGTTAGTTATAATTAGCGCTCACCTTGCATGTTTAGTGTAGTTTTAAAGTTCTGTTAAATAGTTTATATAGTGCCTTTAAGTCCGTCAATTTCAGCCTCAAGTCAGTTTTTAACTCCATTGACTTTGAGTTGAATTTAAACGTTTTTTTTTGACGTATTCTGTTAAAGTTTAAAACAAAACATATTTTATACCTAGATTAAACGTTTCACCTAAGCCCGCGTTTTGAGCTCTAAAGAAGTTGCTGTAGAGCAATTCAAGATTAATGGAGGGTTTTAACTGATACTTAAAACCTAAACCATATTGAGTGAAATTAGAGCTTATCAACCAATCGTTAATTTGAGGGTCTTTTGTATCGTAAACGAAACGAGGCACGTGCTGTATCATGCTGTAAAATGTAATTTTTTTGGTCGGGAAGTAACTGATGAATACACTTGCAGGCAAATCTAAATGGCTTATTTGAGTTGCTCTTCTTTTAAATCGGAAGAGTAAATCCAACTCAGCAAATACCTGAAACTTATCTTCAAACAACATTTTGGTATAAAAGAACTGCGTCCACCAAACATGCCTATCCCATTCCATCCAAAGTAAATTGCCAACGCCACTTCCGTCCGGATTTGTATACCCTTCTGGATGCTCAGGTAATACAATGTTGAAGGAACTTTGAAGCGTAAAATCTGCAACATTTTTAAAAGGTTGGATTTTTATTTTCGGTGCGATAAACGACAGCCCAACTCGTGTTGAATCGTTGTTTTTAAAACCAAATGCTCGTGCTATTTGGCCATAATCATCAGCTGTATTGGCTCTTCCAGAACCTTTTAAACTAAAATCAACCCCAAGGTTAAGCCGTGCACTTTTCGAAACTCCATAAGTAAACTGAAGCAGTGCACTCGCAAATGTTGTGCGATAACCCGAAAAATCCTGTCCTTTCCAATTGTTTTCATTTTCAGTATAGATAGAGTTGAAAATGGTAAAATCTGCTTGATTTTTTTTTAATAATGAACCTGCATTATAAGTCTGAAGGTTAACCGCCGTAGGCTCTGAAATCGGTGTTTCTGAACCAAATGGTTGAGCTTCATTTGTAGCAGAACTAGCATCTGATGAATAAGCATTTATATTCCAATTATAGGGGTAGTATTTTGGCTTTTGGTCAATTGAAATTTGAGTAGTACGATAAGCATTGATGTACTTAATAATTGATCCATTAGATACAAAGTCCTCTTTATACCAATTGAAAATTTCGGAGATTTTCACGCTTCCATCAACATTGTGTTGAATAAAGGCTGGGTTATTCATTGCAATTTTCGTTTGACGGTTTAGTTGTTCATCTAACGTTATAGGTAAATATGCATTGTTGATTATTGGGGGACAACCTATTGCACCACAAACCAAGACAAAATGCACCCTAGGATCATTATATACTTTTCTTATTTCCTTGTTTTCCAATTCATTTAAGGTCATTTTTTTTCCACCAATAACAACTTTTGTTGCTTCAAAAAAACCACTAATATCCATTACTGAGCTCGTTGGCCAGTTTTTTACAATTTGGTGGATGACCAATAAATTATAGCTATTTATTAGAAAGGCTTTTCTATTTGGTTCCTTTAATAACGAAATATCTTGGTTTTTTATCTGCGCTACCAATATGTTTAACTCTTCTGGGTGTTCAGCTAGAGTTGCATAATCGACTGCACTATTTGAAACGTAGGTTGAAAAGAACGCGTTGCTTTTTCCAAAGAAATCTTGAGCCGCTACCGATACGGTTAAGACAATAAACGTAAATACTAAAACAATGCGCATTATTAAAAATTGAACTTTGAACAAAAGTGGACGAACTAAGCATTCAAAAGTGTTACTTATCATACATTTTTGAAGAAATTGTTTAACGGAATAGATTCATTGTCCCTAAAACGACATCGATGGTTCGATTAACTGATTTTCTTTGTAGTTCTGTAAAGAGCATGGAACGAATTGTAATCATAGGAAACGGGATATCTGGAATAACTACTGCTAGGCATGTTCGTAAGCGAAATAGCCAAGCAGAAATTGTAGTTATTTCATCAGAAACGAAATACTTTTTTTCTCGTACTGCCCTTATGTATGCCTTCATGGGGCATATGAGGAAGGAGCACATGAAACCCTATGAAGATAATTTTTGGGCTAAGAATAGGATTGAATTGTGTTTTGCACACGTTAACACCATTGACTTTAGCAATCAAAAGCTTCATTTTGCAAATGGAAAACAAACCAATTATAGCAAACTGATACTTGCTTTAGGCTCTAAGCCAAACAAATTCGGATGGCCGGGTCAAGACTTAAAAGGAGTGCAGGGATTGTATTCATACAATGACTTAGAGTTAATGGAAGAGAACGCTAAGCACCTGCGTAAAGCTGTTATTGTTGGTGGTGGACTTATTGGAGTTGAAATGGCAGAAATGCTTCGAAGTCGAAACATTGAAGTTGATTTTTTAGTTCGAGAAAATCGGTTTTGGGGCAATGTGCTACCAAAAGAGGAAGGCGATTTAGTGCGCAGACACATTGAGGATCATGGGGTAAATCTAATTTTTGAAACTAACCTCTTGGAGATATTAGCTGATGAAAACGGACGCGTAAGAGCTGTGAAAACCGATTCGCAAGGAGAAATTGAATGTCAGTTTGTTGGACTAACCGCAGGTGTAAGTCCCAATATTGAATTCTTAAAAGAAACGCAATTAGAAACCGACCGGGGAATAGTGGTGAATGAATTTTTAGAAACAAATCAACCAAATGTTTATGCGATCGGAGATTGCGCCCAATTCAAAGTGGCGCCAAAAGGCCGAAGAAATATTGAACAGGTTTGGTACACCGGCCGAATGATGGGAGAAGTATTGGCAAAAACGATAATTGGCGAAAAAACAGCATATAAACCGGGTAACTGGTTTAATTCTGCCAAATTTTTTGACATTGAATATCAAACTTATGGAGTGGTTTCCGCGCAAATAGAAGTAGAAAATGAACACTTTTATTGGGAACATAAGGACGGAAAAATTGGAGTGAAATTCGTTTTTAACAAAGCAAGTGAGCAGTTTTTGGGTATCAATACATTTGGAATAAGAATGCGTCACGAGTTATTTGATAATTGGCTAACTCAATCAAAATCAATTGATTTTGTAATGGAGCATCTGGAGGATGCTAACTTCGATCCTGAGTTGTACAAACAATATGGAAGCGAAATAGTGAGTGCCTACAACCAGCAATTCGAAAAAAAAATACAGCTTAAGAAAAAGAAATGGGCAAGAATATTTTCATAGTGACTTTATGCTTGGTGTTATCCAAAATTGCACTGGCTCAGCCCGCAGTTGATGGTTTCATGAAAGGAAAAGGCAATTTGGATTTGGTTGGAGGTATAAACTTCGATACCTTTTCTAAATACCATGCTTTTAATGGCTTAGTTCCGGTAGGTCGATCGACTACAAGCGCCAGTATTTTTGCTGCAGCGGGGATCACGAATTGGCTCGATGCACAAGTAAACCTTCCGTACGTAATGACTGCTTCCAATTGGTCAAACTTGCAAGATGTTTCACTTTTTTTGAAAGCTAGGTTATTAAATAAATCATTAAATAGAGGAACATTCTCCACCTTAATTTCAGGTGGATTCAGCACTCCAATTTCAGATTACCCAACTCAAGGATTAAATGCAATTGGGCAGCAAGCAACGGCAGTTGATGCACGATTGATAATGCAGTATTTTGCAAACTCTGGCTGGTTTGGGATGCTTCAAGGTGGAATCACAAGTCGGTCTAATCCAACACCAACTTCAGCTCCCGTTGCGGCAAAAATCGGAAAAGCTGCAGAAAATTATTACTTCGACATTTATTATGATTTTCAAAATACAGAAGGTGGTGCAGACTATCTAGACGGAACAAATCCAGCATTTACAAGTCTGGGAGTATCTTATCATAAATTAGGAGGAACTTTTTATAAGCCGTTTAGCAGCGGAAAAATGGGTTTAGCTTTTGGCGCTTATGCTGTTTTGGCAGGGCGAAATGTTGGGCAATCTTTTGGTGGAAGTGCTGCGTTTATTTATAAAATGAAATACTTGAAAAATGAGTAGTGTAAATCAAAAGAACCTGCTGAATACAATAGGAGTTCCAGCTGGATTAGTACTCAGTTTTTTGGGGTTAGCTATCTTGATATTATCTTGGCTAGGCATAAGTCTTTCCCCTATATTTCTTTGGCTGTGCTTAGGGAGTTTGCTTACAGGTATGATGGTATTTGGGGTGTCAACTTATGCAGGTGAATCGGACGGAATAAAAAACAATGGAATTTGGACCAATAGCCTTACCAATAGAGGTTTATTAGCTTGGGTCAGTGGAGTAGTAATTACTGGATTTTATATTGAACTGTATTGGTATCCAGAACTTCTAGGTTTAAATAGCGAAGGAGTCAACACTGGAATGATTGCTTTTTTCGATCCTTTGAGTTATGCAATTAAAGGAGCTCCGGCCAGTCAATGGTTTGTTTACGGTACCATTTACACCATTTGTATTGTAGGCTTGGGAGTTAAGTTTGTTTTCAAATACATTCATAACCGCTATCAATTGTGGAGAACGATTTCGGTAATGGCGGCTCAGTTGTTTCTTGCTTATTTTATTCCGGAAATATTAGAAGGGATGAACCAAGACCAGCCATATTTCGCGAAAGATTTAAAGTATTTCTGGCCACTCAATTATTACTTCTTTGAAGATTGGCATCTAAATAATATGACGGACCAAGCTTCAGGCGCAATGGGCATGTTTTATATGGTTTGGGGAATTCTCGGTTTTACAGTTTTGACTCCAATTATCACCTATTTCGTAGGCAAGAGGTGGTATTGCAGTTGGGTATGTGGTTGCGGAGGCTTGGCTGAAACTGCTGGTGACCCATTTCGTCATTTGTCTGATAAAAGCATTAAATCTTGGAAGCTTGAACGCTGGCTAATTCATGGAGTTTTGGTATATATAAGCGTGGTAACTGCGGTAGTATTGTATGCCTATTTTACGAATTCAAGTTCATTTTTGGGGCTCGATGTCTATACTTATTTCAGAAGACCGTACGCATTTCTTATTGGTGCTGCTTTTTCGGGAATAATTGGGGTTGGATTTTATCCATTATTAGGCAATCGAGTGTGGTGCAGGTTTGGTTGTCCTATGGCTGCATATATGGGAATCGTGCAACGTTTTAAGTCAAAATTCAGGATTACAACTAATGGCGGTCAATGCATTTCTTGCGGCAACTGCTCTGTTTATTGTGAGCAGGGAATTGATGTTCGCTCCTATGCTCAAAAAGGGCAAAATATAGTTCGTGCTTCTTGCGTTGGTTGCGGAGTGTGTTCAGCAGTTTGTCCGCGTGGAGTTTTAAAATTAGAAAATGGGCCTGAGGAAAATCGTGTAAACGATAATCCAATTTTGATTGGTCATGAGAAAACAGAATTAAATAAAGAGGTGATTTAGGCTGAATGAAAAAGTATTGGATACTTATGTTGGTTCAATCGATATTGATTGCCGCAGCAATTATTAACAGCTCTTTTAAGCCGGAAGTTTTAGCAGTTAATACCCTAGCAACAACTGATTGGTCCCTTACTCCGATTTATAGTAAAACTTATTTTGATAATGGTGTGCTCAAAGCAGAGGGTAGGTTGTTGGATAGTAATAAAATTGGCTGGTGGAACTTTTATTACTCGAATAACAACATAAAGAAGAAAGGGGCCTATTTGAAAGGAGAGAAACATGGTTTTTGGGAAACTTTTTATAAAAATGGTCAAACTGAATTACTATTAGAATGGAATCAAGGTCTAAAATCCGGTTGGGCAAAAAGGTATTTTGAAAACGGTAAATTGAATTGGGTCGGTGAGTTTAAAGACGATCAAAAAACGGGACTATGGAAATCCTTCTACTCAAACGGAGAACTTAAAGAAACGGGATTTTTTTCTCACAACACGAAAGTGGGCTGGTGGAGGTTTTGGGATGCAAATGGTAATATTTTAGAAGAAGGCGATTACGCAAATAACCAAAAAAACGGATTTTATAAAACGTTTTATGCAGATAGTCTTCTAAAGACAGAGGGCTATTATTTTAACGACGAACCAACTGGAGAATGGCGTTATTATAAAGAAGATGGTAGATTCGATCAAGTTATAAAAATTGAAGATGACGAATAAGCCTGCCGATATTTCAATTGCCGTTGTAATTCCTGCTTTTAACGAAGAAAATGCAATTGGAAAGGTACTAAATGATATTCCGAAAGAATGGGTGGTTGGTGTTGTTGTGGTGGATAATAACTCTTCTGACTCCACTAAGGAAAAAGCAAAAGAGTATGGCGCAATTGTTCTTGAAGAACCCTTTCAAGGTTATGGAGCCTCCTGTCTATGCGGAATAAATTATTTGATGGATCAAGATATAGTAGCAGATATTATTGTTTTTCTTGATGCTGACTATTCTGATTTTCCAGAAGAACTCCCCAAAATAGTAGAGCCAATATTGACTCAGCAAATGGATATGGTTATTGGATCAAGGGCCTTGGGGAACAGAGAGCCCGGCTCAATGACTGTTCCTCAAATTTTTGGCAATTGGTTGGCAACGAAACTACTGCGTGTATTTTTTGGTGTCAGTTATACAGATTTGGGCCCATTTAGAGCGATAACAACAAAAGCATTAAATAGCTTACAAATGCAAGACAAAACCTATGGTTGGACAGTTGAAATGCAAGTGAAAGCGGCTAAAATGAATTTGAAAACTACCGAAGTCCCAGTGAATTATAAAAATAGGGTGGGGGTTTCAAAAATATCAGGAACGGTTAAAGGGACTGTATTGGCAGGCTATAAAATAATTCAAACCATATTCAAATACGCTTAATATGCTTATTCTAGTTTGGGCTATTATCATCATTTATGGAGTGCTAAGCTGCTTCATTTTCCTGTATTCGCTAACGCAGCTTACGCTGACTTTGAACTATCGAAAAGCGAACAAAAATAAGGGTGCGCAGCCATTGAAAAAGCTGGACAAGTTTCCAATGGTCACGATACAATTGCCCATTTTTAATGAACAATACGTGAGTGAACGACTAATCGACGCCACTGCGAAAATTGACTACCCTAAAGATAAATTAGAAATTCAAGTATTGGATGATTCTACTGATGAAACCTTTGAACTTATTGCTAATAAAGTAGGTGCTTTGCAGCAAGACGGGTTTAATATTAAACACATACACAGGGTAAATCGACAGGGGTACAAAGCTGGAGCATTGTCAGCAGGATTGGCGATTTGTGAAGGTGATTATGTCGCTATTTTCGATGCTGACTTTATACCATCGCAGAGTTTTTTAATGGACAGTTTGATCCATTTTACACAAAACAAAATAGGATTGGTGCAAACCAAGTGGCTGCATCTGAATAAGAACTATAATTTCCTTACCCGAATGCAGGCCTTTGGTTTAGATGCTCATTTTACGGTTGAGCAAGGTGGACGGAATGCAGCAGGACATTTCATTAACTTTAATGGAACTGCTGGAGTTTGGAGAAAAGAGTGTATAAATGATGCCGGTGGCTGGGAATCCGATACGCTAACCGAAGACTTGGATTTGAGTTATCGGGCTCAACTAAAAGGGTGGGAGTTTAAATACCTTGAAGGAGTTGGTTCACCTGCTGAATTGCCTGCTGCTATGAACGCGCTTAAAACGCAGCAGTATCGTTGGAATAAAGGAGCCGCGGAATGTGCTGTAAAGAATTTGGATAAAGTAATTAAGTCAAAAGACGTTTCGAATTCAACAAAAGTTTATGCAATTTTTCACTTGATGAACAGTTTTGTTTTTGTTTGTATTCTTCTTACTGGCTTACTTTCAGGGCCTTTAATGTACATTAAGAGCATATATTTCGAATTTGGATATCTGTTTCAACTAGCAGCGTTTTTCTCACTGAGTTTTGTTTTCCTCGCCTTTTTTTATTGGACATCAACTGCAATGAATTATGAGAATAAGACCAAAGGTTTTTTGAAATTTATTGGTTCTTTTCCAATTTTTCTTTCAGTATATATGGGGTTATCCTTACATAATGCGCTGGCGGTTTTTGAGGGTTATGCAGGTAAAAAAAGTCCTTTTGTACGAACACCTAAGTTTAATTTGATTAAAAATGATGGAGTATGGAAAAACAACAAATACATTTCAAGGAAGATTAATCCATTAACTTATGTTGAGTTGTTTTTGTCCCTTTATTTTATAGCTGCAATAGGCATTGGAGTATACCTTGGTGATAGTGGATTAATGCCTTTTCACCTTATGTTAGCCTTTGGCTTTGGGGTTATAGCTTTCTTTTCAGTAGTTCACGCTAAACGTTAGAAGCCTTAGATTTTCTGTGCAATTATAATTAAGCGATCACTGGTATCTCGATTAAACGTATCTAATTTGTAGTTTCCAAAACTATGAGTGATTTCAAGTTGACTTTGGGCGAAAAGTTGCTCCAGCTCTTTTTTTGAAAATGCAGTTACTTGTTCAGTAAAACTGTAGTCTCTATTATGGTCATTGAATTCAATTTTTTTGTGAATCACATTGTCCTCAAATGTTTTAGTGATTTTAAAAAGTATCCCTTCAATTTCTTTTTCCTCGTATGGAATCAATTCATTAACCACCTTCACTGAATTTAAAAAATCCAGCACGAAATATCCTTTACTTTTTAAGTTCTTGGCAACTGCGTCTAGTACTTTTTGATTATCACTTTGATCGTTGAAGTATCCAAAGCTCGTAAATAGGTTAAAAACATAGTCAAATGCTTCAGTGCGGAATGCTTCGCGCATATCATGAACAGCGAAGTGCAAGTTTTCGTCCGCCATTTTTGTCGCTTCAGTTATTGAATTTTCTGATAAATCAATACCGGTAACATCATATCCCAGTTGATTAATGATCAAGGAATGACGACCTTTTCCACAAGCTACATCTAAAATTTTTGAATTTGATGTTGGATTTAAATGGCCAATCAGGTTTTTAATGAAAAACGTTGCCTCGTTTTCATCGCGATCGCGATAGAGCAGGTGGTAATACGAAGTATTGAACCAATCTGAAAACCAATTTTTGTTACATTTTTCCATAAAAAAAGCTCCCCCATATTGGGAGAGCTTTCAAAAGTAATTTCTTAAAGTTGTAATTACTCGATTACAGTCATTTCTTTTACAAGATGACCAGCACCGGCAAATTTGTCGATAATAAATAAGGTGTATCTGATATCTACTGAAATAGTTCTTTGTAGGTTTTGCTCAAATGCAACATCACCACTCATCGCTTCCCAGTTACCGTCAAATGCAGTACCAATAAGGTGTCCTTCAGCATTAACTACTCCGCTACCAGAGTTTCCTCCGGTAATGTCATTGTTAGATAGAAAACATACTCTCAATTCTCCATCTTTACCATAACGACCGAAGTCTTTGTCCTTTATCATTTTGATTAATTTGGAGGGAGCATCAAACTCTAAATCACCAGGAGTATACTTTTCAAGAATACCTTCTGCGGTTGTGTAATACTCATAAAACACTGCATCACGTGCCTCGTAAGGAAGTATGTTTCCATAAGTCAATCTCAACGTTGAATTAGCATCTGGGTAGTATGACTTGTTTGGATTCATTTGACGAATTGCATCAATATACAAACGCTCTGCCTTGGCGATATCCATACTTGCTTGCTGTCTAGCCGGAACTACTGTATTGTAAAAGTCATCCCAAACTGCTTTTGAAATTTTAAATGCTGGATCTTTCAATATGGATTTCGCATTTGCTTTATTTAGAAAAGCTTCCATTTTATCTTCATCATCAAACATTGATTTCTTAGCTACCCATTTAGCCAATTTCATATAATCACCTTTTGATTTTTTAATCAAGGTTTGAAAATACTCAGGACGATCAGCCTCAGGAATAGCTTCTGCATACATTTCGAATATTGCAGCCATTACATTGATATCAACTGCTTTATTGTAGTTTTTAAAGTGTTTTGCGTTTTGATCTTTTAATTTTTGAGTCATTTCATCGATCACTTTTGGATCGGTATCGTCCTTCTCAAGCATTGCAGCAAATTTCCCGTAATTACGAGCCAACGCACTCATTTCAACTCCTTGAGAAGCAAACCCTTCTACAAAAAAGTTATACTTAGTTTGGCTAGACTTCATTGCCTCAAAACCATTCTTATATAAACTCAACACTTCTCCGTACTTCGCTTTTCTATCTGAATTTGCGGTTGACCATTTTTCGAAATCAGCTTCTTCTGAACGTTTTTTATCAGCAACACCAAGCGAATTCAGCGCTTTTGTCATACCAATAAAGTTTTTCCAATAATTACTTACACCTGCATGCTTGCTTGCGTATTGAATTTGAATCGCTTCACTAGAATTCATTCCTTCTTCGTACAAGTCTAGTTTAGTTCTTCTTAATTTAATTCGATCTGGGTAGTCAACATTCACCTTATGGTCTACACCAAAAGAACTCATGTATCGATCTGTTCCACCAGGAAAACCGAAGATCATAGAGAAATCGTCTTTTTTAGTTCCTTTAATATTTACTGGAAGATGATGTTTAGGCGTGTAAGGAACATTTTCTGCGGAATATTGAGCTGGCTTGTTTTCTGCATTTGAGTAAATTCTGAACATAGTGAAATCGCCTGTGTGACGAGGCCACATCCAGTTATCGGTATCACCACCAAATTTCCCGATAGAAGAAGGAGGAGCTCCAACTAATCTAACATCAGGAAATACTTCGTAAACAAACATGTAATATTCATTTCCTGCAAAAAAACTTTTAATAACTGCTTTAAATCTTCCTTCTTCGCTATTCGCTTTTGAAAGGCTATCCATTATTGGCCGAGCAGCTTGAGCACGCTGTATTTCATTCATCGTATCGTTCATTGCTTCCAAAATCATTGGAGTAACGTCGTCCATATGGTGAAGAATGGAAATAGAAAATCCTGCTGGAATTTCTTCTTCTTTGGTCATTGCCCAGAAACCATCTTTCAAATAATTGTGTTCAGTTGTACTGTTATCTTGAATTACTCCAAAACCACAATGGTGATTAGTAATGAATAACCCTTGTTTTGAAACGATTTCTCCAGAACAAAAATTACGCGCCGGACTTCCCAATCCAACTATAGCATCCTTCAGTGATGCGTTATTTACGCTGTAGATTTCTTCTGGAGTCAATTTGAGTCCAGCTTTCTGCATATCTACATAGTTAAGGCGTTTAACTAACATAGGTAGCCACATTCCTTCGTCAGCCTTTGCATTTGGCTGAAACATTAGCGCTATGGTAGCGCACAATAAAATTCCTTTTCTTAACATAATCCTTCTGATTTTTAAAACGTCGGCAAACATAGTGCTTTCATAATTGTACTTATAGAATAAAAGTCAAGATTGGTAATATGTTGTTATCAAAGGTCAAAACTTGTGATGGTGATAGGGCCTCAAAACCATATTTTTGTAGTAGACAGTCTGAGTGCATTGATTAATTTAAAGGAAATAACGAATAATACCCCTGATGAGGACTTGATATTTGTCTATCAAGGCGCTGTTAACGATGAAAGAGTAAAAAAATTACTTCAATTAACAGAAAGTGCACTTAATAAGCAAACCATAAAAACGAGTGTAAAGCGTAAAATTTTTAGAGTATTGATGGAAGCGATACAAAACTCCTACAAACACCAATGCGAGGTTGTGTTAGGCGACGATTCCTTTAAAGAAATAACTATGGTTTTTTTGCGTCAAGAGCAATTCTATGAATTGATTTTAGGTAATTATATCACAAATGAAAAGGTTGATGGCTTAAGAGCTAAAATGGATCAGATTAACGGCCAAAGTGAAAAGGAATTGAAGACAAGTTATCGAAATACATTGAACAATAACGCCCGCACTAAGGCAGGTGGAAGTGGTTTAGGATTAATGGATATTGCCAGAAAAACAGGAGAACCGTTAAATTATAGTTTTTCAAAAGTGAATGAAGATATTGCTTACTTCACCTTCACCGTAAAAATATACAAGGTTGAATAGTTTGGAAATAGAAGGTGGGTCAAAAACACCAACAGTTAAATTAGATGCTGAAAAAGGAACTATAGCGTTAAGTGGAAGATGTATTCCTGAAAATGCTGTTGATTTTTATAAGCCAATTTACGAGTGGTTAGATGAATACGCCACTGGACCCAAAGACAACACTACAGTTGAAATTAGATTGGAATACTTTAACACGAGTAGTTCTAAATGTTTGTTGGATGTTTTTAAAAAAGTGGAGCGCTTACAAAAAGACAATTCCAGTTCTGTAAAAGTGAATTGGTATTACGAAACTGATGACGAAGATATGTTAGAAGCTGGAGAGGATTATGATATTATAATTTCAATGCCATTTAATATGGTTGAAGTAGACGAGATATGAGACTAATAATTAAGATTTTACTCACCTTGGCGACTGTGTTTACCTTTACTAATGGTATTGCTCAAGTGAATTTAGAACCGCTAGAGAAAAAGGGATTTGAAGTTAAAAGTAAGCTTAAGCCTTATAAAAAGACGAATAATCAAGTGTTGAAACTAAAGATTAAGAACTCCACGGAAAAAAACCAAGAGTTAAATTTTCAGTTGTACTTATATGTTGATGGAAAAGCAGAAAGTATGAGCGAACAAAAAAGTGTGTGCTTAGCTCCGAATAAAAAGGTGAAGTATAGATTTTTATTCGAGCCTGAGAATAGTGGGGAGTTCACAGTAGAGCTAGAAAAACTAAATGTTAAAGAAGTCGACTCCTGTCCTTCAGCAGGAGAATAGTTCATGAATCGGAATTTTTGTTTAGATGTTTTGGGTTTGCCTCATGGGTCTACCTTAGAGGATATTAAAAAGCGGTTCAGAGAATTGGCCTTGCAGTATCATCCCGATGTAAACGCGGATCCAGGCGCTAAAACTCAATTTATTAATTACCTCAAAGCTTATCAATACCTGCTAAATGAGGGCGACCAACTTTCAGATATGTATTCAGAATACAAATCTCAAGGAAGTAGTGCAAAGCAACCCCAAAATGCTACTGATGAATTTGAAGCTCGACAAAAAGTAAAAGAGCAAATGCGCCAGCGTGCTAGAGAGTATGCAGCTGCGCATAAAAAAGAAGCAGAGGAAATCGAAAAGCGAGTGCTCGTTACCCTTACAACGGGTTGGCCTTGGAAGGCAGTTCGAGTCGCAGCTGCGTTTTCCTGTTTGTTTGCTTTGGCTCTTTTATTTGATTATTGGCTCCCTTTTAAGCAAATAGGAAACAAAGTAGAGGCAAAAGTTTATTACGAATACTTCAATCGGAATACAATAATTTATGTTGATGGTGCTTCAGTGGATGTGCCTGAAAAGGTTCATTTGAAGGTGAGCCGAGGTGATACGTTTTTAGTAAACTTCACCGGAATGCTTCAAGAGTTTACAGGGTATAGTATAAGAAAAGCAGATGGGAAAATATTTCGATTTGATACTGAGTTTAACCTTTTTACTTTTTACCCTATTATTCCATTTTTCTTTCTAATTCCGGGCTTTCTCTTTTATTATAAAAGTAACTCTGTAGGGTTTTACATTCTCTATTTTGCAACCTGCACGGCCTATCCAGGTCTATTATTGCATCAGGCCTTGCGCGAAGAAAAACTGTTTCATTTGGTGACTTGGTTTCTAGAATAGCATAGGGTTTTTAAGTAATTATTAGATTTCGTTGGTTTTACCGATCGAACGCTTGAGTTTCGGTTAAATTTGCCGCCCTATTTTAACATTATGAAGGCATTAGAAGCAATTTCCCCGATAGATGGTCGATACGCAAGTAAAACAGCAGCTCTTTCTCAATATTTTTCTGAATATGCGCTGTTTAAATATAGGGTTTGGGTTGAAGTGGAATATTTTATTGCCCTGTGTGAGTTGCCGCTTCCACAATTAGAAGGAGTTGAAAAATCAGTTTTTCCAGCACTTAGAAAAATGTATACTGAATTTACTTTAGAAGAGGCTCAGGAAATTAAGGATATTGAAAAGGTTACTAATCACGATGTAAAGGCAGTGGAGTACTTTATAAAGGATAAAATGAAAGCTTTAGGTTTGGAAAGCCATTCAGAGTTTGTTCATTTTGGATTAACCTCTCAGGACATTAACAATACGGCGAACCCGATGATGATTAGAGATGCCCTTGATGAGGTGATAAGTCCGAAAATTAGAGATATTGTGGATCAATTGGACCTTTTTGCTAAAGAATGGAAGGATGTGCCAATGTTAGCGAGAACGCATGGTCAGCCTGCTTCACCAACGAGATTGGGAAAGGAGATTCAAGTGTTTTCTGAGCGCATAAAAGAACAATTGGAATATTTGTACGCTATACCTGTAGCGGCAAAGTTTGGGGGAGCAACCGGTAACTTTAATGCGCATGTTGTAGCCTACTCTTCAATAAATTGGGCTGATTTTGGAAATTCATTTCTAAAAAATGCGTTGGGTTTAGACCGCAGCCAGACTACCACTCAAATTGAACATTACGATCATTTTGCTGCACTGTGCGATTGTTTAAAAAGAATTAATACCATTCTGATTGATTTTTCAAGAGACATTTGGACCTATGTTTCTATGGATTATTTCAAACAAAAGATAAAAGAAGGAGAAGTAGGTTCATCGGCAATGCCTCATAAGGTGAATCCTATTGATTTTGAAAATGCAGAAGGGAATTTAGGAATTGCAAATGCCTTATTCGAGCACTTATCTGCCAAACTTCCCATTTCAAGATTGCAGCGAGATCTAACAGATTCTACAGTTTTAAGAAACGTGGGCGTCCCTTTTGGAAATAGCTTGATTGCTTATGCGTCATTGATTAAAGGAATGGGTAAGTTGTTGCTTAATGAAGCAGCTTTAGAGCGAGACTTAGAGAATAATTGGGCGGTGGTTGCAGAGGCAATTCAAACGGTGTTGCGGCGAGAGGGCTATCCAAAACCTTATGAAGCACTGAAAGCGCTGACGAGAAAAAACGATAAGATTACAGCGCAATCAATTGCTGACTTTGTTGAAGATTTGGATGTTTCGGCTGCTGTGAAAATAGAACTTAAGCAAATCACTCCGCACAATTATACGGGAATGCAAATGGTGGATTAGTACTTAATTGCTTCAGCCCCTTCATTACCAATAATTTCAATATTAACATCTGCAGGGTTTCCGTAATAATGCGCTACAGCAGACCCATGTAATGAAGTAGCGAAGTAATTCGTTACTGTTCCTTCGTGAATACCCGTACCCGTGGAATATATGTAGAGGTTTTTACTAATAAGATCTTTGCCATAAATATGTCCAACTCCATTGTTATTGTACTCGGTTCTATCGCTTTTTCCAGCAATGTTTACAGTTGAAGTGCCTCCATCCATGCTAATTTCAAATTGATTCATATCAATGTTTAGGTTGGTTTCAAGATCACAATTATCAATTAAAAGTGAGCAAGTTTTCCATTTTAACGTCCCTTCATTAACCAGTTTTCCTGGAACAGAGAACCTTGCATAAGATAGTGAGTCCATTTCAATTCTAATATCAACCCAGTCATCGTAGCCATTAATATTACTGCATTTGTTGTTGTTGGTTAGTGTGAATTTATTTTCTGACACTTCATACCGAAGCAAATCTATTATACCTTGATGCCCCTCAAAAGTTACTCTACTGTTTGTGCTTTGAATCAAGGTAATGTTGAACTTGCCTTCTATATCTAGTTCATTAAAAGGTTGCATCGGATGACTGTAGGTTTGAACAACCCCTTTTTTGTTTAAACACCTTTCACAACCAAGCATCAGGGTTAAAATTACAATAGAAAATGAGTAAATCAGTATTTTCATTTACCTTCTAAATTGATAACCTACACCTATTTCTAAATGGTCAGATACAGCCCAATGTGTATGCAGTGTAGTATTAATAATAATATTTTTTCCGAGCTTAAAACGGGTTCCAAATCGATGATAAAAAGGGTCGCCACGCTGTGTTTGGTCGAATAGATACGTTCCCCAGCCCGCTATAATTCCAAAACCACCAATAGTTTGCTCGTAAGAGACCATAATTCCCGATTGAAATGCAGTTTGATTCTGTGTTAGCGGGTTGCGCTCCATTAACTCTTTGAAAGCGGTATTGTAGAACATATCCCAGCTCCAATTGATTTTGTATTTGGCACTCCACAATCGGCTATAATTAAATTGCAATGCATAGGCTTCATATATGTTTTGATCGTGAATGCTTATCGAGGTAAATCCTACAATTGGCATAACGGTAAATTCATTTTGCTGTTCAGGTGCATAGGCTTTTTGCTCAAGTTTTGTAAGTCGTTCGGGTCTAGTTGTTGGCTCGTAAAATTTATGAAGAAACCCAATGCTCCATGTAGGAATATTGATACCTAAGTTGGGTCGTCTTATTCCGCTATTACTCCAATGATTAAATGCAGCACCAAGCAGAATTGCATTGGTTGGGTTTAAATAGATTTCAGATTTTATTTTGATAGAAGCAAACAGGTTCAGTTTTGATCCAATAGCGTTGTTTTTGTAATTATTTAATCGGTCAAACTTTTTCCCGACCCAGCCTAAGCCCCAACCCCAGCTGGTTTGAAGTCTAAATCTAGCAGTGCTAAAGATGGGAAGTAGTAAATAAGCATTAGCACCAAAAGCATTCCCAAGTAGGTCATAATTACCCGTTGAGGTGTACAATAAAGAAACTCCAAATGTTGGGCTATTGTACAACCTTTCCCAGTCTTTTGTATCACTGGAAGATTTTTCAAAATTTACTTCAAATCCATTTGTTGTTTCCTTAGGCATGTGTTGCATCGCAATTCGATGAGGGAGCAGCACGCCATTGTGATAGCTTGCCTTGGTAATAAGGCGGAATTTAGCGCTGTCTTGTTCTTGACCATATACAGCATAAAACTGCGATAGCAACAGAAAAAGTAGTAAGTAGATTCTTTGGTTCAAACTGCTGAAATAGTTTGGCGAATTTAGTTATACAATTTTAAATTGGATGACTTTTGTGCACATACTATCAATTATAATTATGGATGTGCGACTCACTGCTTTTAAAAGATTATTAGACATTATGGATGACCTTAGGGAGAAATGCCCATGGGATCATAAGCAAACGCTTGAATCTTTGCGTAAGCTTACCATAGAAGAAACCTATGAGCTTGCCGATGCAATTGTTGAAAATGATTTGGAGGAATTAAAAGGCGAAATTGGTGATATTATGCTGCACATGGTGTTTTATTCTAAAATAGCCTCAGAGCAAGGAGCGTTTGATATCACTGATGCACTCAACGCAATTTGCGACAAACTCGTGCATCGACACCCTCATATTTACGGCGATGTTAAAGTGGCCAATGAAGAAGAAGTAAAAGCCAATTGGGAACAGTTAAAGTTGAAAGAAGGAAAAACATCGGTGCTGCAGGGGGTCCCTATGTCTTTGCCTGCCATGGTAAAAGCAAACCGAATACAAGAAAAGGCCAGGGGCGTAGGTTTTGACTGGGACAATAAAGAGCAAGTTTGGGCTAAAGTTGAGGAAGAGTTGGGTGAATTAAAAGACGAGGTTGATACTAAGGCGAGTATTGATCGTATTGAGGATGAGTTAGGGGATGTCTTATTTTCTGTCATAAATTATGCGCGATTTATTGATGTAGATCCGGAAATGGCGTTGGAAAGAACGAATAGAAAGTTCATCAAACGGTTCCAGTTTTTAGAAAATGAAGTTAAAAAAGAGGGTAAGGAATTGAATAATATGACCTTAACTGAAATGGATGCAATTTGGAGTGAAGCTAAAAAAAGTGAGTGATTTTTCTTTTAAAAATAGTTTGAATACCTTGTAGAGAGATTAAATTCGATTAATTTTGCAGTTCGTTTGCAAACAGACGTTCGTTCTTTTAAACCACAAAGATTTTTAGATTGCTTGGAAGAGTAGTCATTTTTTAAGTCCACAGTCAGATTCATTTGATTTTGGAGATAGTTCTTTAAATAAGAGTTTTAGATTGCTTGGAAGAGTAGTCATTTTTTAAGTCCACAGGACTTAAAAAAGGTCCGGTAGTTCAGTTGGTTAGAATACCTGCCTGTCACGCAGGGGGTCGCGAGTTCGAGTCTCGTCCGGACCGCTGAAAAAAAAGCCTCACATGAAAATGTGAGGCTTTTTTTGTTTTGGGACAGCACAACAAGCTAAAATCGGTCAAAGTGATTATGCTGGAAAAATTCATTGATCAGTTATTAGCTGATGACATTTAGATTTTTAATAATTTAATGCTGTCTCTCCATTAAATATGGACCAAGGGTTTTAATTGTTTATTTACTTTTAGTAGTATCGGTTTCGCCAGGTTATGTCTAAGTAGTATTCTTATTTCGCAGATATAAGTTACGGATTCTGGATATTCTCAATAAAAGGTTTACAGCATTTGAAATTAATACCTTTGATAGGTTAATTGAACTATATTGTTTAATTTTATTTTCTGGTGTATTTTGCCTAACAGAAATCAATGAAACCATCTAATTGAACTGCTATTAAGAATTGGATTTATTTAATACTTGGAATTTCTCTTTTTGGAGTAGGTTCACTTAAAGCCCAAGTTTGCGATATAGGAGTGTCTTATGATTCCTGTGTTTATGTGAATGTCCCGGTTAAATTTAAGAACACAAGTACCTCACAAGGTACAGGAAGTTGGTTATGGTTTATCAACTCTGTGCAAGCTGGTTTTGTTCCGGATTTATCTTATACTTTTAGTCAAAAAGGAACTTACACAGTCACGCTAACTAGGTTTAACGTTGCTTGCAACTTTCCATTACCAAATAAAGTGTTTAAGGTAACGGTTGCAGATTCACTTAGTGGTGGGTTTGTAAAGAAAAAGAATACGCTTTGTTCGAACACCCCAGTTAATCTTCAGTCTCTTATATCAATTAAGGGAGGGACTAAAAATTACGTATATAGTTGGAGTACCGCTAATAAAGGTGCGGTTTTAGGGTCAAATCCTTCGTATTCCTCTTTAGTTGCAGACACACTTTTTCTCGTGCTTACAGATAAATATGGCTGCCAAATTAGGGATACTTCATATGTTGAAATTGCTCAACTTCCTTATCTCACATTCTCTAGTACTTTAGATACAACCTGCGCAAGTTCACCAGTTACATTTACAGTAGATTCTGTTTTGAATAACACTACTTATATCTGGGATTTTAACGATAACAACGCAAGTTCAAATGACACCATTGCTACTCATTCTTTTTCTCCTATATCAGGAACTGGGTTCGGAAACTACAGTGTTAAATTAATCGCTACTAATACTACTACTGGATGCTCTAAATCCGTTAGTAAAACTATTAATATCACCCCAACGCCAAATCCAGTTCTAACAGGAGCAGAGTGGAATTCGTCTTTAAATGCTTTTACTTATTGCGGTAGCTCTTATAATTCCCCAAATCATAAATTTTCGTTTACGAATCTTACAACTAGTAATGTATCAACCTATTACATGGATAGTTTATATGTTTCTTGGGGAGATTCCGCAAAAACAGATACAACTTTTAATTTATCAGGTGGATCTCCAATGCCCACTGCATTGAGTTTTACCTATTCCAAGGTTGACTCCTTTACAATTGTGCTCAAAGGGTATGGTAAAAATGGTTGTATTGGTGCTAAAAAGTACAAAGTTTATAATGATAACAGGGCCTATCTGGGGATTAATACTTTAAGCGGTTTAACAGGTTGCGCGAACCATGCAATGACCTTTTATTCAGATAATTCAAGCTCTACAGGTCCAACGAAAGAACAACCTTCTCCAAGTACTAAAATAACATGGTATTTTGGAGACGGAACCACTGTAAACTGGAACTATAATGATTATTTAGCTAATTATGATACAACACTAAAAGCTGCAAAAATTATTCATGATTTCAAACTGGGTTCTTGCGGAAAGTCTTTTAAAACGGCTGGTAATATTACTTACAACAATTCATATTACGCCTCACTCACCTTGACCAACGTTTGTGGAAATACGGGTGGGGCAGATCTTTATCCAATAACTGTATGTGATAAACCAAATGCAGCTTTTACCAATGACACAATTTGTTATACTGCAGGCCAAAACGAAGTTGATTTTTACAATAAGAGCACTGAATTTTGTCCAGATTCATCTCTTTTACTTGCTAATGGAAATATGCCATGCTACGAAAAGGACAGTGTGAAATTTATCTGGTTATGGGGGCATGGAAGTCAGAGCGATACGACTTTTAGTTATTTAGATACTATTAAGCATAGTTTTCCTGATTCAGGAGCCTACAAAGTAACGCTGTTGGCTTGTAACAATTGTGGATGTGACACTACTTCGCATGATGTTTTTATATACCCTTTACCCACAGCCAACTTTTCACATGATACTGTTTGTTTAGGCGACTTGACTTCATTCATGGATTTGAGTATAACAAACCCCGCTTCAATAGGAATTAAGAATTATTTATGGAATTATGGAGACACTGGCTCAGTAGATTCTGTAAGTATTACTCAAAACCCAAAACATCGCTTTTTGAAATCTGGATTATATTATACTTCGCTGAAAGTAACGGATAATTATGGTTGCGAAAACGCCACTATTGATACCATATTAGTTGATACCGTCCCATTAGTTTTATACACTTCTAATCTGATATGCGAGGGAGATACAGGAGTTTTTACTGATGGGAGTAATTCTTTAAATGGCCCTATAACTCATAGGTATTGGAACTTAAATGGAATAATTCAAGATTCTTCAATTGTTTTTAAACGCTATTTTCCAAATTGCGATACGGTGTCGCTATCTCTGAGAGTAATAGACACTAATTTATGTTCGAATTCCGACACGATAGATTTTCCAGTTTATTGCTTACCAAGTGCTATAATTTCATTAGAAAACAATTGTTTAGGAAACACTACTATATTTAGAGATAGTTCCATTTCCACCAATGGCCCGATTCAATCTTGGAAATGGAAATTCGATGTATTTGATAGTTCTGCTCAACAGCATCCAACTTACAATTTTTCGTCTAGCGATACTTTTCGGATAACATTAGATATTGTCGATTCTATCGGTTGTAAAAATGACACATCCATTGATTTATTAATCTATCCAAAACCAATTCCTTTATTCTCAAGTGATACGGTCTGTTATTTGAACTCCACTTCATTTCTGAACTTATCATCGATTGATAGCAATTGGTTTACTCCGATCAAATCCTATAGTTGGAATTTTTCAGATCCAGGGAGTAATTCAGATACAAGCTTAATAATCAACCCTAATTTTACTTATTCCAAGAGTGGTACATATTTTCCTAAATTGATTGTAGTCGATACTATGTTGTGCACTGATACCATAGTTGATACTGTTTTAGTAAAACAATTACCAAATCCGAGATTTGCCTTTAATAATGTCTGTGAAGGATATACGGCAACATTTACAAGTACTTCTATTTCTCATAACAAAGGAACGGCCTATGAAGAATGGTTGGTTCAAGGTAAAATTGTAGATAGCTCTTCAACAGTAAATTATGTGTTTGATACTTGCGGAACTTTTCCTGTAACGTTAAGGGTAATTGATTCTTCAGGTTGCGATTCCAGTGTTACTCAATTAATTAGAGTTTATTGTTTGCCTACTGCAAAATTTACTGCTACGAAGGTTTGCTTAGGGACTCAAATGGCTTTTTCAGATAAGAGTTTAATTGGAGACACAACAATAAACAATTGGGTGTGGGATTTTGGTGATGGATTTGGAAACTCCACGAACCAATCCCCGGCATATACCTACACTGGGAGTGGTAAATATCTTGTAAAGCAATCAGTAGAAGATATTTTCGGTTGTAAGTCTGACACGTCCGATTCTGTTGAGGTAAGTATGCCTCCAGTTTTTAGTTTGGGTAATGATACCAACTTTTGTGAAGGACAGAGCTATACCATCAAAGGACCTGATAATATGACTGCTTATTCATGGAACAAAGCTTCCACTGCACAATCAATACTTGTCGATAGTTCAGGCTCTTATATTCTTACAGTAACAGACTCAAATGGCTGCATACAAGCGGATACAATTGAGGTGAATGTTCACGCCAAACCCAAACCCAATATTGGTTCAGATACTACGCTTTGCGCCGGATCAAATTTCGTATTGCGAACCCTACAACCTTATAACAAATATTCCTGGTCACCTAGCGGAGATACGCTTAGGCAAATCACAGTTTCTACTCAAGGAATTTATAATATTACCGTAACGGATACTAATGGCTGCAAAGGGGATACCTCGGTAAGTATCATTTATAGAAATGGTTTAAATGTTTCTCTTGCAGCAATAGGTTCAATGTGTTTGAATGATACTATTCTAACATTTTCTAGTGGAACTCCTTCTGGCGGGACCTACTTTGTAAATGGAGTAGCTGCCACAACTTATAACCCTACTATTAGAGGGGTAGGGACCGATACTGTTCTGTACGTTTTAGTAGATGTCAACTCTTGCACTGACAGCGCATCGGTAACAGTAACAGTAAATCCACTTCCTATTGTTACAGTAAGTGTTGATACTATTATTTGTAAACTAGATTCAGCGACATTATTAGCCAGTGGCGGAAATAGTTATAGTTGGAGTGATGGTAGTTTAACGTCTAAAAAAAATCCATACAAGGTAAGCCCAACAAATACTACTCGTTATTTTGTCACAGTCACTGATGGGAATAACTGTGAAGACACAGGTTCAGTAAAGGTTACGGTAAATGCTTTGCCAGATCCTAATGTTGGCCCAGTAAGCACGATATGTGTAGGTGATTCGGTAAAGATTGGAGCAAAGTTAGGAGGGAGTTATTTATGGAGTACTAATGCAATTTCTGACAGTATTGTAGTGTCACCAAGTCAAAACACCTTTTACCGGGTAACGATGACCGATGGCAGTAGTTGCAAAGGAATAGATTCAGTCGAGGTGAAGGTAAACCCATTGCCAACTGCTAGTGCAGGAGTAGATGACAGCATATGTATAGGTTCTAGTAAGACCTTAACAGCTAGTGTAGGAAGCCGTTATTTATGGGATAATGCTGATACAACTCAAAGTCGAACAGTTAGCCCATTGGTGACAACCAAGTATTTTGTAACGGTAACTAATGCAAACGGTTGTAAAGACAGCGCATCGGTAACAGTAACAGTAAATCCACTTCCTATTGTTACAGTAAGTGTTGATACTATTATTTGTAAACTAGATTCAGCGACATTATTAGCCAGTGGCGGAAATAGTTATAGTTGGAGTGATGGTAGTTTAACGTCTAAAAAAAATCCATACAAGGTAAGCCCAACAAATACTACTCGTTATTTTGTCACAGTCACTGATGGGAATAACTGTGAAGACACAGGTTCAGTAAAGGTTACGGTAAATGCTTTGCCAGATCCTAATGTTGGCCCAGTAAGCACGATATGTGTAGGTGATTCGGTAAAGATTGGAGCAAAGTTAGGAGGGAGTTATTTATGGAGTACTAATGCAATTTCTGACAGTATTGTAGTGTCACCAAGTCAAAACACCTTTTACCGGGTAACGATGACCGATGGCAGTAGTTGCAAAGGAATAGATTCAGTCGAGGTGAAGGTAAACCCATTGCCAACTGCTAGTGCAGGAGTAGATGACAGCATATGTATAGGTTCTAGTAAGACCTTAACAGCTAGTGTAGGAAGCCGTTATTTATGGGATAATGCTGATACAACTCAAAGTCGAACAGTTAGCCCATTGGTGACAACCAAGTATTTTGTAACGGTAACTAATGCAAACGGTTGTAAAGACAGCGCATCGGTAACAGTAACAGTAAATCCACTTCCTGTAGTTACATTATTGCCATTTACTTCGTTTTGCTTGAACTCATCTTCTTTCAATCTGAGCGGAGGCACACCCGTTGGTGGTACTTATTCCGGAAATGGTGTTTCATCAAATCAGTTTAGCCCAGCAACTGCAGGAGTAGGTACACATATTATAGTTTATAATTACACTGATAGTAAAGGCTGTTCTGATACCGCACAAAAATCCATAAAGGTGTTACCTACCCCAAATGTTACATTTTCTGCACCAGCGGATTTATGTGTAAATGCAGCTAACTTGACGCTCAATTCAGGATCCCCAGCTGGTGGAGTATATTCTGGTCCAGGAGTATCAGCAGGAGTGTTTAATCCAAGCATTGCAGGAACAGGAACACATGGCTTAAAATACAAATACAGTAATTCAAATGGCTGCTCTGACTCAGCAAATGCACAAATAAAAGTAAATCCACTTCCAGTTGTTGTAATTACCTCCATACCTAACCAATGTTTAAACTCTTCATCAATTTCACTTCAAGCCAATATTTCATCCGGAATATATTCAGGACCGGGTGTTTCGGGGAGTATGTTTAACCCTTCTGCTGCGGGAGTAGGGATTCATTCAATTGTTTATAGTTTCACAAATGCAATCACAGGATGTGCGAGTTCGGATACGACAACGGTAAGAGTAGATACAGTTCCAACGGTTTCACTTTCAGCATTTGATTCCATTTGTTTGAATAGTCCGACATTACCGTTAAGTGGTGGAAGGCCAACGGGTGGAGTATATTCAGGAACAGGAGTATCAGCGTCAAATTTCTCACCATTAACAGCAGGAGTTGGAATTCATCAAATTAAATATATTTTCACCGATGTTCGAAGATGTTCTGATTCAGCTAATACAATTATTGAAGTTTTACCAATTCCTAAATCCAATTTTACTTCGACTAAATCTTGTTTTGGTGATTCAACTTTGTTTACTGACGTTTCTAATTCCGCCAATCAGATCCTAAGTTGGAACTGGAAGATTGGAACTGCCAATTTTAGTGCAATCCAAAAGCCCTCATTTTTATTTAGTTTGCCAGGAACATTCACGGTAAATCTTGAGGTACAGGACTCTAAGGGTTGTAAAGATGACACGGTACAATTAGTAGTAGTCGATACTTTACCAGTAGCAGTATTCAGTGTAAATGATAATTGTTTAGGAGACAGTTCCTTGTTTACTGATAATTCTCAACAAGGAAGTAATCCGTTTACGAGCTGGAAATGGAAGTTTGGTGATGGCGATTCTTCTAGTTTGCAATCACCCAAACATTTGTATGCCAATCACGGAAAATATGCAGTTAGCTTATCCTTGTTAGACGCCAATAATTGCACCTCTTTCAAATCAGATACCTTAACTATATGGCCACGCCCTATTGCATCATTTACAAGCGACACTATTTGTTTTAGGGACAGTACAAATCACACAAGTCAATCGACTATTAGTTTGCCGTTGGGTGGCGCGATAACTACATATCGTTGGACTTTTGGTGGTGGCGGAACAAGTTCAGTGCAACAAACAAAACACGTTCATCCAACTGCCGGATTGCACACAACCGAACTACACGTCACTGATTTGAACGGTTGTACCGATTCCATTTCACAAACAGTTGTCGTTGATACTCTGCCAGTAGCTTTGTTTGCAGCTGACACAGTTTGTTTTGGCAATCAAACAAGCTTTACTGATAAATCTTTTGGTCGAGGAAGCACTTTAAATACTTGGGGTTGGGATCTAGGAAATACTCAAACGAGTAACATTCAAAACCCTACTATTACCTATTCAGCGGCAGGGAGTTACAATGTGAAGCTAAGTATTGCTGATGCTAAGGGTTGTAAAGATGACACGGTACAATTAGTAGTAGTCGATACTTTACCAGTAGCAGTATTCAGTGTAAATGATAATTGTTTAGGAGACAGTTCCTTGTTTACTGATAATTCTCAACAAGGAAGTAATCCGTTTACGAGCTGGAAATGGAAGTTTGGTGATGGCGATTCTTCTAGTTTGCAATCACCCAAACATTTGTATGCTAATCATGGAAAATATCAAGTGTATTTACTGGTGCTAGATGATAATAATTGTGCGGCCGATACGACAGATAGTTTGACTATTTGGCCGCGCCCTATTGCATCATTTACAAGCGACACTATTTGTTTTAGGGACAGCACAAATCATACAAGTCAATCGACTATTACTTTGCCGTTGGGTGGCGCGATAACTACATATCGTTGGACTTTTGGCGGTGGCGGAACAAGTTCAGTGCAACAAACAAAACACGTTTATCCAACTGCCGGATTGCACACAACCGAACTACACGTCACTGATTTGAACGGTTGTACCGATTCCATTTCACAAACAGTTGTCGTTGATACGCTGCCAGTAGCTTTGTTTACATCTGATACAGTTTGTTTTGGCAATCAAACAAGCTTAACTGATAAATCATTTGGTCGCGGAAGCACTCTAAATACTTGGGGATGGGATCTAGGAAATACTCAAACGAGTAACATTCAGAACCCTACTATTACCTATTCAGCGGCAGGGAGTTACAATGTGAAGCTAAGTATTACCGATGCTAAGGGTTGTAAAGATGACACGGTACAATTAGTAGTAGTCGATACTTTACCATTAGCAGTATTCAGTGTAAATGATAATTGTTTAGGAGACAGTTCCTTGTTTACTGATAATTCTCAACAAGGAAGCAACCCGTTTACAGGCTGGAAATGGAGGTTTGGTGATGGCGATACTTCTAGTTTACAATCACCCAAACATTTGTATGCTAATCATGGGAAATATCAAGTGTATTTGCAGGTGTTAGATGATAATAATTGTGCGGCCGATACGACAGATAGTTTGACTATTTGGCCGCGCCCTATTGCATCATTTACAAGCGACACGATTTGTTTTAGGGACAGCACAAATCATACAAGTCAATCGACTATTACTTTGCCGTTGGGTGGCGCGATAACTTCATATCGTTGGACTTTTGGCGGTGGTGGTACAAGTTCATTGCAACAAACAAAACACATTTATCCATCTGCTGGTTTGCACACAACCGAATTACACTTAACAGATGTAAACGGTTGTACCGATTCAATTTCACAAACAGTTGTCGTTGACACATTGCCATTAATTGTTTTCACAGTAGATTCTGTTTGTCTTAATGATACAGTTTCTTTTATTAATAATTCCCGTGGGGCTGCTTGGGCTAATATTGTTAGTTGGAAATGGGACTTTGGAAACGCAGATAGCTCTCTATTAAAAGCTCCAGCCTATTTGTATCCAAATTACGGTGTATTTGGTGTTACTTTATCGGCAATCGATAGTAAAGGATGTAGAAATAGCTCCACCGATTCTCTAATAATTTACCCACTTCCTACAGCTATATTTAACTTCACGCATGCATGTCAACCAGCACCTGCTTGCACGGGATCTCCTGTAACCTTTAACAGCACATCTACTATCCCTAGTTTGGGTGGCGGCATTTCAACTTACAATTGGGATATTGACAACAACACTGTCGTTGATTACACTGTTAACCCCGCAATACATAGGTATGCTTTAAAAGGAAAGTACACTATTGTTCATGAGGTGATTTCTCCATATGGATGCTTTGATACCGCTCATAAAATCATCGAAATTACCGAGGCTCCTATTGCAGTTTTTAGTGTAGACTCAACGAATGCATGTGGCCCATTGCAGGTAGTCATATCGGACAGTAGTAAAGGATTTGTTTCAAATTATTCATGGACAATATTTGCGGCCAGTTCAGGTATAGGCACTCCAATATTTTCAAGTACTTCAAAGAATCCTAATCCAGTCCCTGCTCTTCTACCAGGTAGATTAGGTGACACTAGTTATGTCGTTCAGTTAATAGTAAGCAGCTGTTGTGGAGCTGATACTGCATACGATACTATTATAGTTAAGCCTTTGCCTATCGTCGACTTTCGAACCAGTGTCAATTCTGGATGTTCGCCATTAAGAGTTAATATTACCGCAGACAGTTTGATATTTGGATCTACCAATTATTTGATTTTAAACTTTGGTGATGGCTCAAAGAACGATACTATTTATCCTAATTCTTTATCTCCAATTTGGAGACCTTCTAGCCATTACTTTTTTTACAATGGACCTTCAGCTGATACTACCTATTACTTGTCGGTAATTGGAGTAAATGGATGTGGAAGGGATACAGCAACACAACCTATCCGGGTTGAGCCGAACAGAGTATTTTCCTTTTTTACAATCTCAAAAACTAAAGGTTGCGCTCCGTTAGCGGTTACATTCACATCTTTCGCAACAGGGGCGACTCAAATAAGTTATGATTTTAATTACGATTCTACTAGGGCCATTCCAAACTTTCCGGTTGTTACTCCAAATAAGAGCTACACGCATACCTTTTTATCAGGTGGTAAGTTTCTAATCGCGCAATTTGTAACCAATGGGTGCAGCATAGACACCTCTTTTCAAGAAATTGAAGTTTTCCCTCAACCTGAGGCAAATTTTACAGTAAATGATAGTATTTGTAATAACGTTTCTCTTGCTATTATTAATAATTCATCAATATCTTCAGGAAGTATTAATGGATACGAATGGGATTTTGACAACGGCGATAACGATGTAATTCGGACACCTACATATACTTATCCGATTGGCGGGAATTATACTATTTCGCTAATTGTTACTTCAAACTTGGGTTGTAAGGATACTGCCACAGCATTGGTAAGAGTGTTTGGAAAGCCAACTGTTGATTTTTCTTTACAGAACAGTTGCCTTAATGCGCAACCGGTGGTAATTCGAAATTTAAGTAGGGCAAATAATGATCCTGTAATTGGCACAGATTGGCAATTTGGAGATGGTAACAGCTCATCTACCTGGTCCCCTTTGCATAGCTATTTGGCTCCAGGTACTTACTCAGTTTCCTTGAAGTTAGTCACTCATAATGGATGTGCTGATTCACTGACAAAATCGATTGTACTCTACCCAGTGCCTCTTGCCGACTTTTCTTCTTCTTACTTGAATGGAGATTCTTGTGGGTTAGATGTTGAAGTTTCATTTATTAATAAATCGACAGGTGCGAATGGAGCCACTTGGTATTTTAATTGGAACGGTGATAGAACAGACTCATCAAGTTTGATAAGTCCAAGTAAAAAGTACAATGTCAATGAAATATACTTGGTTAAACTAGTAGCAAAAAACGCGTTTAATTGTGCAGATACACAAGATCGAAAAATTGGTGTGTATCCAATTCCTATTGCAGACTTATCCTTGTTGACCACCTCAGGATGTTTGCCTATTGAAATGGAGTATAATGATTTATCCACGTACAGCTGGGAAGGAATAAATGATAGTAAAATATCTGAAAGGAAGTTTAAATTGGGAGACCAATGGTACCCCATTCAGGAAATAGCATCGTTATTTACTGAATCAGGGGTATTCAATCCTTTATTTTCTGTACGCTCTAATTTTGGCTGTAGCGACACCATCCAACTACAAAATAAAGTGAGTGTATATCCTGTATTAATAGCAGATTTTGAAATAGAAGAAGTTGAAAACACCACTTTTTATTTCAACAACACATCAATTCTTAGCAGCGGGATTCCAAATTATACTTGGACATTCGGAGATAGCACCAAGTCAATAGAAGAAAGCCCAACGCACAAGTATGATGTCAATGCCTACTATCGAGAATTAGATTTTGAAGTTTGCCTGATAATAGATGATTCTCATGATTGTAAAAGCGATACTTGTAAACCATTGCATATAGAGCCTTGGACGTTGTTTGTGCCAAACGCTATGACTCCTGAAAGGGGCAAAGGAGAGGAAACAGTGTTTTTGCCAAAAGGACTAAACCTGTCAACCTATCATCTTCAAATATTTGATACTTGGGGTAATAAATTATGGGAAAGCACTCTGCTTAACTCTATTGATGGAAGTCCTTTGGAGGCTTGGGATGGCACGTATAGGGGAACACTAGTGCCTCATGGAACCTACGTTTGGCGAATAGATGCAGTATTTGAAGGTGGTAGAGTGTGGGATGGGAAGTATTACGAAGGAGAAGGAACTAAGAGAGTAGGAACTATAAGCGTTATCAGATAATGAAATACTTGCTGTCCATATCTTTTGTGTTCATGAGTTACTTCCTATTCTCACAGGATCCTAATATTTCTAATTTACATACGTTTCGAACCTATATTAACCCTGGATACGTAGGATTTAGTGACAACTTAAACGTTAATATAGGTCATCACCGTCAATGGCTTTATGTTCCTCGAGTTCTTGAAACGACGATTATGAGTACGAATTTTTATTGCGATTCAAAAGGGATAGGGCTTGGTTTGATTGCTCTTAATAATAGAGAAGGTGAAGGGTATATGACTACCAATTCTGTTTCGGGGATTATTGCAAAAAACATTTTTGGCTCGATTCCAAAGATTAAAAAGGATAATAAGGGAAAATTGAAGGTTTATGGCGGCTCAGTAAATCGATTTGAAATGACAGGGGCCCTTCAACTCGGCATATCGCAAAAGAGTTTAGACTGGACAGAGCTTACCTTTTCAGATCAATTGGATGCTAAGTATGGAAATATAAAAAATTCAGCTGCGACACCCCAAGTGGAGTCTAGTCCATTAATACCTGATATTGGTGGAGGTATTATGGCTCGCTTTTTTGTTATAAAAAGTAACTATTCTGATAACGCACTTTTTAGTGGTTCGAAAGATGGGAATTATTCAACTCTAGGGGTATCCTTTCAACATTTAAATCAGCCAGAAGAATCATTTTTAGGTGGAACTGCCAAATTGCCAACTAGATGGAATTTGCATGGAAATATTAACCTGCAAAATACTACCGATAAAGCCGTGAATATGTATTCTCTGAATTTCTTGTATCAAACCCAAGGTGAATTAACCACCCTTTTAGTAGGCCCCTCAATTACTACTTTTGGATTCATTTCACTAAGTGCTTGGTGGAGAGGTTCTTTTAGAGAGTACCGAAATAGTGATGCTATTGTACTTTCTACCTATACTTTTATACAGATAAAAGATAATGATTTAGCAGTAGGTGCGAGCTATGACTTTACTATTGGGCCGTTAAATTATAGCAGAACTTATGGAACATTTGAACTTTCTTTAAAAATGAGTTTCAATAATGTTGGTTGCCCCTCCACTAAAAAGAATTCTGGAAGAGAGGACAAACGAAGAAAATGCCCAAGACCAAATTCTACAAATATGGTGATGATGAAGCAAAACAAAACCGATGGTGACCAAAAGAGTTTCATGAAAAAACAGAAGAAGAAAATTTACTATTACCAAAATATGCTTTAGCTATCGCCAAAACATGGCACGTCAATGTTCGTAATTCGCTGCTTTGAGTATATAACATCAACAGAAGTTGAAACACTTAAGCCATGAACGAACAACAAAAAATGGGTAGAGACGGTCTGTTCAATTTATTATGTTCAGAGAAAATGCTAATACATCCAAGAAAGAATTACACAAAAACAACGCACTCAAAATACTGGCTTAGAAAACACCCGAACCTTCTGTTGGGAAAGAAAATAACAAGAAGCAATGAAGTGTATGTAAGTGATATAACGTATATAAAATCAAGAGAAAGAACACATTATTTATCCTTAGTGACAGATGCTTATAGTAGAAAAATAGTTGGGTATCACCTAAGTGATGATATGAGCACCGAGCAAGTCGTAAAGGCTCTACAGAAGGCAGTAAGAGATAAGAACTTTCATATGCCCATTATTCATCACTCAGACCGAGGGCTACAATACTGTGCTGCTCTTTATCAACAACAGCTTCAAGAAAACAGAATTACACCATCAATGACAGACGGTTATGACTGTTATCAGAATGCGTTAGCAGAAAGAATAAATGGAATACTAAAAAACGAATTTTTAATCTATAAGTGCAACAATGGTAAGGAGTTGAATAAGTACATCAAACAATCGATAGAAACATACAACAACCTTAGACCGCACTTAAGTTTAAATATGAAAACACCCGAATATATTCACAAAAAAAGCAGTGAAGAAAACTCCACTGCTTTGGTTAATTTTAAACACTAAAAAGTGTCAACTTATTTTAGGACGGGTCACAATATTTTAGTACACCGACCTTGTCAGTGAGATAACTTACTTTTTCTTCAAAACAATCCTCGCAAAAGGTTTTGATACTTCGGTTCCGTTTCCAATTGGAGCATCCGTTACAGCAAAAGTGTTTACTACTGGAGATGTAACAGAATCGGGAGAAGTAAAACTAACTCCACTGTCTGTGCCTGCATCATAAACTACCATATCAACAATAAGTTCGTCAATAAATTTAGTTCCGTCGTACAAATCTAAATTTGAAATACCCACAAACCAGTCTGGAGAAGGAGCTAACATACTTACTACGCTCAACAAATGATGTGTTGTGTTCACTGAAATTTCACCGGTCCATGATCCTACGCCCGTTCCTAGCCCTTTATCTGCTACAATTAGCGAAAAACCATCCCCGTTAGCAATTACATTTCCCAATTCTATATCTAAGGGAGTCGTTTTTCCCCTTTCTGCCATGGCTTTAATGCCTGCAGATGCTTGACGGTCCAACCGAATTACTTCAGTTCTATCGTTATGCACCAAGCCAATTAAAGGCGAAAAATGAGCATTTGTAGGATAATCTGTCGGGTGGTTGGCTAAGCTCCAACTGCCTTCAAATGTTAGGGTATAGGTGGCTGATGTTTCAGGCTCCAAAACAACTGGCAGTGCAGGCATCTCAATTTCTTCTTTTTTACATCCCACAAACAGCATTGTGAAAATTGAGATTGCCGTAATAATCTTTGAAGTGTTGCTCATGTTTTTTGGTACTAAAATCTATTCTTAATTTTAAATTAAATGTCAAGCTACTTATTTGGATAGTCTTTCTGCCTTAATGCATTTTTTAATCGAAACAAACCACCTTCCATTGTGTTGCCAATTACTTCTTTAATAAAGTAATTCGCAGGGCGCTTCATAAACGGAAATTCTTCACCTACATAAATCCAACTAATTTTCGTTTCCCGTTCGTTTCCTTCCAATAGAAACTCACCTTGATAGGCCTTCCAGACTCCTGCTTTTTCGAATGCCGTGGTAAAAGAGATGCGCCCACTATCTGGATGGAAATCCACTTCAATTTTCCCTCCCGTATTGGTGCTGCTTACCCACTCAATCTTATTGGTACTAGTAACAATGCTGCCTTCTTTTGCCGAATCTAAGTAGGGATGCCATTCCTGCCAAAATTCCAGATCGCTTAAATCCTCAATGACGCTTTGTTCGGAGTGATGCACCACAATGGTTTTTGAAGCAGCAACTTTTTTTGGCGATAAAACGCAAATAGTAAGGTAAGCCACCAAGAGCGTAAAAATTCCTACTGCAATTATTTTTAAATATTCCAATGTGTACTTTTTGCAAAAATAGAACAGGAAGACTATAAAAAATGCGCTACTCTTGAGTCTATAAATACTTCCGATAATAATCTTGTAAATTTGCAGAGTAGTGATGGGTTTCCGTAAATATTATTTTGTGCTTTTAGTGCTTGTGCTAAGCAGCATATCCTTTGCTGCAGTGGAAACGGAAAAAGAGCCGCCCACAAAGTCGGATAAGCCGGTAAAAAAAGCAGTGGTCATGTATGGGGAACAAACACTGTTTAATACCTTGGAGCAGTTAGACGATGAGCACATTCAATTGCACTACGATTCGCTAAAAAAGTTAGCAAACCCTCCGCAGCTTATTATGAGTCAAATAGAATTGTTTTTGACGGTAAAAACCCTAACCAAATTAGAAGCAGCACTTTTATTGGACAGTTTGTTTGATTCTGGAGACGAGCATTACGCCCTTATCAATCAAATAAATCTCTTTTTAATCGATCACGATTTTTCAGATGCGGAAGAAGAGTTTGCTTATTTAGAGCACAATTCCAATTATCCAGCACAATTAATCTACGGCTCATGGATAACGACCAAACCACATCCCTACAGTCCAGAATTGTATAAAACCGATACCACACAGCGTCTGAAATTGGTAGATAGAAGTTTTGGGGATTACGTTTCTCCAGTAGATAAAATTGTGGTTACTTCTCGTTTTGGACATCGCTGGGGAAAGACGCACCGCGGAATTGATTTGGACTTGCAAGTTTGGGATGAAGTAAAAAGTGCTTTTTCAGGCAAAGTGCGTTTTGCCGGTTATTTTGGAGGCTACGGAAGAGTGGTAGTCGTTCGACACGATAACGGGCTGGAAACCTTGTACGCGCATTTGCATCGCTTTAAAGTAAAGGCCGGTGATGATGTAAAGGCTGGAGATCTAATTGCCCTTGGGGGTAGTTCTGGGAACAGCTCGGGCAGTCATTTGCATTTCGAAGTGCGTTATAAAGGGGTAGCATTGAACCCAGATCAAATCATCGATTTCGAGAACAAAGCCTTAGTCGCCCAGAAGATCACCTTAATCAAAAATTCATGGGGTTTTACAGCCATACCAGATGGAGTAGAATACTACACGGTACGCAGGGGAGATTATTTATTTAAAATCGCCGAGGAATATGGCACTACGTGCAACGACTTGTGCAAAATGAATGGGATCCGAAGAAATACGCCATTGCAAGTAGGACAAAAAATTAGAGTAATATAATGGATCATTTATTCGACCTAACAAATTATCGCATTCACCCTTCGGATAAGAGTTACAATGTTTACCATTTTACCAAACCCGAACAGGCCGATTATTTTGAAACGCTGCTTATAGAATACAAGCTGCATTTTGAGCGCTACAATGAAAAAAAAGGAGATCGATTGGTCTATTATTTTGGAATAAAGCGCGTGGATGAAAATACGAGCAACCAATTAAACAATCTTACCTTGGGCAGGTACCGCAGAAAGTTTATTCCCGACCGAACAATAAGATTAGGTATTATGTTTTTAAGCGTCGGTATACTTTTATTAGCAATAGTTGGGTTTATTAAATCCAGATAACTAAACCCTTTTCGCTTTGCTGCGTATTCTTATTGTATGAAACTTCTTTTCTCCATCTTCTGTTTTTTCGTCTTTAGCACGAATGCAATCTTTGCGCAAAGCGAATGGAAAGCAGGTGAGGTGCTCGTTACCTTGGAGCAAGAAGTTGATGTCAATTACTTTTTAAATGAGCTGGAAACCAATACGGGGCTGCAGGTGAATCGCGTTGAAGCCTTGGTTCCTTCCGCTAATATTTATGCTTTTTCTTTTTTAAACGGTCAAATCAATGTTGAAGAAGCGGTTTCCTTGTTGAAGGAGCAGTCCATGGTAAAGTTTGCTCAACCCAATCATACGAATATTGAAATGCGCAAATCTTCAAATGATCCAAATGCAATAGGGCAATGGTATTTGGATAAAATAAATGCGCCATTGGCTTGGGACATTACCACTGGAGGCATTACAATTGATAGCCAAGAAATTGTAATTGCGATTGTTGACGTGAGTTTTGAAATTTCGCACGATGACCTCAAAGAGAACTTTTGGAGGAATAAACACGAGATAGCCCTAAACGGAATTGACGATGACAAGAACGGTTATATCGACGACTACGATGGTTGGAACGTGTACCAAGATACGGGGTATATTTCTGCAAAAACACCACTCGGGTCTATCGACAAACACGGTACTCAAATAGCGGGAATTATTGGCGGTGTAGGGAACAATAGAAGAGATATAGCGGGTATAAACTGGTCAGTAAAAATGCTGCCTGTGCAAGGTTCCTCAACCGAGGAAGCCGTTGTCATTAAATCCTATAACTACATCCTTGAAATGCGAAAAACCTACAACCGAACGAATGGAGATTCAGGTGCTTTTATTATCGCCCAAAACTCTTCTTTTGGCGTCGATAGAAGGTTTCCGAATCAATTCCCAATTTGGTGCGATTTGTTCGATCAATTGGGAAAAGCAGGTGTGGTGAGTATAGCGGCAGGGCCAAATAGTGTTGTGGATATTGACGATGTTGGTGATATTCCGTGCACTTGCCCATCAGACTACCTCGTAACCGTTACACGAAGTGATGAACAAGATAAATTGTTTGGCGGCGGATTTGGAAAAGAGTCGATAGACCTTGCTGCTCCAGGAAAGCAGATTTTTACCACTTCACCAATCAATTCAACAAGTCAGGCGGGAGGATCTTCTTTTGCCGCGCCTATGGCTGCTGCAGCTTTGGGCTTAATGTATGCGAGTTATCCGCAACGTTTTTTCAGTACAAGTGCGGACTCCATGGCCTTGAAAAGCGCAACTTATTTAAAACAAAGTGTTGAACTTTTTCCCGAATTTGAAGACATAACTGCAAGTGGCGGTCGATTGGATCTGTTTAAATCCACTTCGCTTGCACAGGCTGCCCCGCCACTTTCAACAAATATTAAGCAAAGTTTATCAATTAGCACCAGAGTCTATCCAAATCCAAGTAAAGGAAGCTTTACCTTTGAGACAACATCCTTTGGTATTCTAGAACTCTACGATTTAAAAGGTGTGCTAATTTTAAAGAAAGACATTCAAAGCACAAATGCATTCATAGAAACTCAAGGCTTAGCCAATGGGATGTATGTGTTGCAGTTTAATGCTGATAATCAAATTTTTAGAAACAAAATAATTATTGAACATTGAGTAAGCTGATAAAAATATTCGCGTTTTTTGGGTTGTTTTTTCTTGTGATTTCTTCTTGCAAGAAGGATGAAATTGAAATTCCACTAATTCCTGAAGTTGCCGATACAACAGGAGAATCGCGCTATAAATGCAAGACAACGGCTTATAATCTGACTCAACCTGATTATTTCCCGCCATTTCCAACACCTATCTTAAACATTGAAATGACGGAAGAGCGCATTGCTTTGGGACGTAAGTTGTTTTACGAAACAAAATTGAGTGGTGATAATACCATGTCTTGTGCAAGTTGTCACAACCAAAAAGATGCATTTACCGATAACAAAAGAAGACTGTCAATTGGAATAGATAGAAGATCGGGTACCAAGAACTCAATGGCCTTATTTAATTTGGCTTATTCTCCTGCTTTCTTCTGGGACGGTAGAAGTCCAACATTGCAAAAGCAAGCAATCGACCCGATATTAGATCCGGTAGAAATGCACGAAACATGGAAAAATGCAATCATTAAATTGAAAGGCGAAGAAGATTACAATAGAATGTTTTACGAAGCATTTTGTACCGCCGATTACGATTCTACGCATGCTGCTCGAGCCATCGCTCAATTTGAATTGACACTCATCTCTGGCAATTCCACTTATGATAAAGCGGTCGATAGAACCGGAAACAACCCCAACATTGGTCCACAATTTGGCCCGGGGGAAGAACAAATTTCGAGAGGGTTTAGAATATTCAACGGAGAGGTTAGCGGAAACGGAGGAGGAGGAGACTGTTTTCATTGTCATTCAACCGATAATATGCTGTTTACCAACAATGATTTTATGAATAATGGCTTGGACGATAATCCGAGTCCTGGCTTTTTTAATGTTACAAGAAATGAGATAAATCGAGGACAGTTTAAAGTGCCTACTTTGCGAAATGTAGAGCATACTGGACCCTATATGCACGATGGTCGGTTTGCGACCTTGGAAGAAGTCGTAGAGTTCTATAATTCTGGCGTTCGAGCAAATTCAAAAAATATTGAACCAATTATGGTTTTTGGTGATACCATTAACGGCACAGGCAGTGGAATTGCTGGAGGGCTGAATCTGACCTCGCAAGAAAAAGCGGATTTGGTGGCTTTTTTAAAGGCCTTAAGCGATCCTGATTTCTTAACCAATAAAGATTTTTCAGATCCCAATTGATTTCTAGTTAGCGCTTGGGTTAATGTTATTTTTGCCCTCAGTTTATGGCGAATTCTTCCCCAACTTCTTTTCCAATTATGGAGCACTTCTACACCATTCAAGGTGAGGGGCGAAATGCGGGTAAAGCATCTTATTTTTTTAGAATAGGCGGTTGCGATGTTGGCTGTCCGTGGTGCGATGTAAAGGAAAGCTGGGACGATGGCCATCCTAAAATGACGATACAAGAAATTATCAATTGCGCCAGCGAAGCAGAGGCTAAGAATATTGTTATCACGGGTGGCGAACCCTGTATGTACGATTTGTCGGAGCTTACCAGTAAATTGAAATCGGCAGGGTTTAACCTTTGGATAGAGACCTCAGGCGCCTACGAAATTACAGGAGATTGGGATTGGATAGTTGTTTCTCCTAAACGCAGAAAGTCCTGTTTGCCGTCAAGCTTAAAAAAAGCCAGTGAATTAAAAGTAGTGGTGGTGCGCACCATGGACTTTGATTGGGCGGTTGAGCATGCAAAATCAGTTTCATCGGAATGCGCTTTGTATTTTCAGCCAGAGTGGAGTAGAGAAGAGGAAATGCTTCCAGAGGTGATCAATTTTGTGAAGGGAAATCCCGACTGGCAAATTTCTTTGCAAACGCACAAATACATGCAAATACCTTAGGTTTAGTATTGCTAAACCAATTGTCTGAATGTGGACAAAAATAGAAGCGTCATTTCCGTTTCTTTGACCCTTAAGACATCTTGAACATGAAAAAAATTAATTTGATTGTTGTATCAATACTGACGGTATTTTTTGCCGATGCTCAAGTGGCTAAAAAGGTATTGGCAGAGCATTTTACCAATACTAAATGTAGCATCTGTGCAAGTCGCAATCCAGGTTTAATTCAAAACTTCAACAATAATCCCGATGTCCTACATGCGAGTGTTCATCCCAGCGCACCTTACTCCGATTGTTTTTTAAATAATCACAACCCTCTGAAAATGATGCTAGAACTAATTTCTATGGTTTATACGGTTCTACTCCCAAGTTGGTGATAAATGGAGTAATACAACCTACTAGTACCAATTTTGGTGGCGCTACTTTGTTTAACAATTTTACGGGGGACATGTCTGCGATATCAATGAATTCTGAGGTATTAATTGCAGGCAGTAAATTAGAAATAGAAGTAATTGTTAAGGTCGAAGCTGCAAATAGCTTTAATACAGAAAAACTTACGGTCTTCTTGGTGGAGGACACCGTTTTCTATGATGCGCCAAATGGTGAAAAACAACATTATAACGTATTCCGAAAGGCCTTGACTTCTGAAGCGGGAGACGACATAGTGATTTCTCAGACTACGAACGATTCAGTCATTGAAAGGTATTCAATAGACATTAATAGTGGTTGGGACTTAGAGCGCATGAAGGTCATTGCAATCCTTCAAAAAAGTGATGATAAAACACTAATCCAAGCGGATGAATCAATGAATGCAGGTCACAATGCGCCTGCTGGACTAAGCCAGAAGAAACCAAAATTTGCACATCAAATTTACCCCAGCCCCGCTTCAGCTGTATTGAACGTAGAAGGGTTGACGACTAACTTTCAATATGAAATATTTGATAGAGCTGGAAATACGATGCAAGCTGGAGAAAATTATGCAGGTGAACCAATTAACGTAGTGCAATTAAAATCGGGTATTCATTTTATTCGGGTTTACAATGCGGAGCAACATACCGTCAGTAAATTTTTGAAGGAATAGCGGGTATTTTTAAACGGAATTAGTCGTGATTCTTGTCGTGCTCTCTAATTAACCGTAAAAATTCAGCATTAGAACTTACAGCACCAGCCGCTAATTTTGAGGTATCAAATAGTTTTTCGACTTCACCTTTTAATGGCTGATTGGCGTAAAAATGATCTCTTGCAAAGTGTACAAACTTTAATGCGCGAAAGGCATTAAACCAATTGAAAAATCGTTTCTGAAAAGTCTCCCATGTTTTCCCGTATTCCAACAAATCGGGAATACGTTCCTCAAAATTCTGATCTTGAAGAAAAGCTCGGATACTTTTAGGCACTGAACTGTCATCCTTCAATTTACTCAGTTCATTTTTTTTATAAAACTCGGGTAGCACTTCTAAAAACAACTTTTGATCTTCAAAACTCTTGAAGGCATAGGTTTCATTTGAATTTTTTCCCTCCTGGAACTCACTAATAGCTCTGCCTGTTCCAAATGGAACGCGATGTGACGGCCTTGGTGAAGGAATTACGCGGGAGGTATTGATTTCAATTATAGGGTAACGTTCCACAATTTTTTGCATGAAATAGAAATCCTCTCCGGCTTTTCGTTTGTTCATACCACCCTGACTTTGATAGGCGCTAGACATAACTGCCATACTGCTTCCAATGGTAAAACACGCCATAGGATGACCAGTATATTCCAACGCATTCTTATAATACCTCAAATGCAATTCGTAGTCGATAATGGAATTGTAAATGCTCGGCTGAAATTCAACTCCATAAATTGGGTGTTCGAAATATATTGAAGCTCCTTTAGCTTTTGGATTTTTAAGAAAAGCTTGTTCAATTTCGACTAAATAATTGCTGTCGCATTTTGAGTCAGCATCAAAGCAAATGATGGGCGCATCGTCTAATTTCAACAGGTCCATTCTGTAAACGGCTTCGTCCATTCCAATTTTCCGCGCCAAGCCAACTCCTGCATGTTTTTTTGGTAGCTTTTGCTGGTCTATAAAGTGAAAGGTAAATCCCGCTTTTTTATTTTCCGCTGCCCATTTTTTTGCATCAACTAAAGTCTCCGAGTTTCTTGTTTTAACGCAAGCATCGTCGTTTTCACTCGCATTGATAACAGTAATAATTTCAACGTGTGAATTCGGTTTAATACAATCATTAATGCTACTCAAAGTAGCGATTAAGTTGGGCTCATCAAAACAGGGAATAACGACAAACAAACCAGTTCCTGCAATTGGTGCCTCTGAAATTTGAGCATTAATAAACCCAAATTTCTGTAAATACGGGTTTTTCATGTTAGGGGGCGACTCGATAAATGCTCCAATTTTCACCGTCTTTTTCAAAAACTAATCTATCGTGGAGTCGAGCAGGTCGGCCTTGCCAAAATTCAAATTTTATCGGTTTCACAATATAACCGCCCCAATGAGGAGGTCGGGGTATATTTTCGCCGAATTTTTTTCTGAAAAATTCAGTGCGTTCTTCTAAAGTGGCTCTAGATTCAATAGCATTGCTTTGTTCACTTGCCCAAGCTCCAAGTTTACTTTCAGTAGGTCTTGCATCAAAATAGTCATCCGATTCTTGTTCCGGTAATTTTTGAATTTCCCCTTCAATTCTTATTTGGCGTTCCAATTCTGGATAGAAAAATAACAGCGCCACCTTGGGGTTTCGTTCTAAATCTTTTCCTTTTTGACTGTTGTAGTTGGTATACAACACGATTCCTTCTTCACTAACACCTCTGGCATAAACTACTCTAGAAGAAGGCGCCCCATTTTCGTCTACGGTACAAATACTCATTGCATTTGCTTCAAGAACTTGCGAGTCAACTGCTTCCACCAGCCATTTTTCTAATTGTTTGATTGGCGTAGATGCCATCGATTGTTCATCCAGCTTTTGACTGCTGAATTCATGCCTTACTTCATTTATGAAATTATTTACCATACCCATTTGGCAAAGATAATTTGATTTGAGAGTTTTGAGAAGTTTTGTTTAAGTTATATTTTGTTTTTATATTTGTGTTTTATAAATATATATTATATGTCTACTTTTACAAGTACATTACCCGATGAATTGTTAGCTCAATTAGCCGAAACCGCAAATAAGTTATCATTACCTAAAAATAAATTGATAGAAAAGGCATTGAGGATATACCTAAATCAATTGACCAGGGTGGAGTACATAAACTCGTACAAACAAATGAATGATGATGTCAATATCATGGACATGGCTGAAGAAGGTATGGTGGATTATCTTAAACAAATAGAGCTTTGAAAAAAGGTGAAATTTGGATGGCTAATCTAAGTCCAACTCGTGGAAGTGAGCAAGCGGGTTTTAGGCCAATTGTAATTGTAAGTGGGGATTTACTTAATAAATACGCTCCAGTTTTATGGGTAGTTCCACTTACTTCTAAAATTAAAAACTATCACGGCAATTTGATTCTGGAAGCTAACGAAGGAATAGGGGTGTTAGAAAAATCTGAAGTAATGAACCTTCATCTTCGTTCAATAGCTAAAGACCGATTGATCGACAAAATTGGAGTATTGAATTTGATTCACCTTGAAAAGATTAGAAAAGGGCTGAATGAAATTATGATGATGGATTAGCATCTTTATAATGTCACTTTTAGAATTCATAGCTTTACCTCGTGAAAAATTCTAGCATAAGGCTTGTGATTATAATAGCCACTATTTTATTGGTGGGCATTATATCCGTGCAGTTAATTTGGATTCAACGTGCCTATCAGCTGCAAGTAACCCAGCTTAATTACGACATTACTCAGGCATTAATTCAAGTATCTCGAGCGATTCAAAATCACCAAGGTGATGAGACCTTACTGCTAGATCCCGTAAAACAAGTAGAAGACCAGACATTCATCGTTAAAACAAACGAAAATCCTGACCCTGATTATATTGAAGCGCTGTTAACTCAAGAGTTCAAAAAACAAGAAATTAATTTGGATTTTGAGTATAATCTATACAACTGTTTTAACGACTCGGTAATTTTCACCAAAGCGGTAAAAATTGATCAAGGAAAAGCGGTGGAAAAAGAAAACCCCTCGACGGTGGTTAATTGGCGCAGCGATGATGGCCACTACTTCTCGGTTTATTTTTCCAATAAAACCAAAATGGTTATCGATCGATTAAATTTTTGGATTTTCTCGTCCTTTCTCTTGTTGGTACTAGCAGCATTTTTTGCATACACCATTAACATCATACTTAAACAAAAGCGACTAGGTGACACAAAGAATGACTTCATAAATAATATGACGCACGAATTGAAAACACCTATTTCTACAATTTCACTTTCCACCAATGTTTTGCTGAAACCGGGAATTGAAAATCAGCCGGAGCGAATTAGAAATTATGCGGAAATTATTAAAAAAGAAAATGAACGCTTGCAGCTTCAAGTTGAAAAGGTTTTGCAAATCGCTAGTTTAGATAAAGACAAGGTTGAAATGCAATTCGAAACCTGCAATTTATTCGAATTGGTTTCAGATAGCGTCTCTACGTTCAAAACAATAATTGAAGAGAATTCAGGAACAATTACAAGTAACATTGCAAACAAGAATATTGAGGTTAAGTTAGATAAAATTCACATTTACAATGTGTTAAGTAATTTGATTGACAACGCAATAAAATATTGTGATACTAATCCTGAAATTGAAATTGCTGTTTATGAAAAAGGAAATAATATTGAAATTCATGTTCAGGACAACGGAATAGGTATGAAGCCGTCTGAAGTAAAATATATTTTTGATAAGTTTTATCGCGTTCCTACTGGTAATCTCCATAATGTTAAGGGTTTTGGCTTAGGGTTGTATTATGCAAAAGTGATTATGCAAGCTCATAATGGTTCTATTTCAGTAGAAAAAAATGAACCTATTGGGAGTGCTTTTATTCTAAAAATTCCAAGAAGTAAATGATTGAAGGAAAGTCAATATTGTTAGTTGAAGATGACGCCAACTTAGGTTTTGTAATTAAAGACAGCTTAGTTGATGCAGGTGCAAAAGTTATGCTTGCAAAAGATGGCGTTGCCGGATTTGAAGCTTTTTACGATGGCAAATTTGATATTTGCATTTTGGATGTCATGCTACCTAAAAAGGATGGGTTTACTTTAGCAAAAGACATCCGGAAAATTAACTTGGATGTGCCTATTCTCTTTTTAACGGCCAAAAGTATGGTTGCAGATAAGGTTGTGGGTTTCGGCGCAGGAGCTGATGATTACATGACAAAGCCTTTTGCCTTTGAAGAGTTATTGGCCAGAATAAATGCTATTCTGCGTCGGTCCACAAAAAAGTTAGTGGACGAGGTAAAAGGGAAAGAATTATTCGAATTGGCAAATACTAATTTTGATTATAGAAACTTGAAATTGACCTCGAATGGTTCGGTTTCTGAACTCACCAAAAAAGAAGCGGAGTTACTGAGGCTGCTCTTCATTCACCAAAATAATGTTTTGGAAAGAGAAATTGCACTAAAATTGGTTTGGGGTGAAAACGATTATTTTCTAGGAAGAAGTATGGATGTGTTTATCAGTAGACTGCGTAAATATTTGAGTCCAGATACTTCAATAAAAATAGAAAATGTGCATGGTGTTGGGTTTCGTTTAACCTACGTTTAATGCACAATTTAAGCGTGACAGTGGGCTTCGAATTTCTATATTTGAGGTATGGCAGAAGAGTATGTAAGTGATCCCGGGCTGGGAGAAAGATACGATAAGCAGACTCAGCGAATAATTAATCCTGATGGGTCTTTTAATATTTATAGAGAAGGCCTAGGGCCAGCCATAAGACACTTGTATCAGTTTTTTTTGAATATAAGTTGGTTGAAATTTATTTCCATCCTTCTTGTAGCTTACCTAGTAACCAATGTGCTTTTTGCACTTTCGTATATGGCTGTTGGAGTAGACGGTATTCAAGGATATCGCACTCATAAATTTGGTAGCGATTTCCTAACGGCCTTGTTTTTTAGTTTTCAAACTTTTACTACCGTAGGATATGGTGGATTGGCTCCAGTTGGAATTAGTGTAAATATTATAGCATCCTTTCAAGCTTTGGTTGGGTTTATGAGTTTCTCTATTGCAACGGGTGTTTTATATGGTCGGTTTGCTCAACCACATGCCATAATCATGTACAGCAAGAACATTTTATTAAGTCCATTTAAAGGCGGTTATAGTTTAATGTTTAGAGCGGTGAACATGAGAAATAACGTGCTTATGGAAATGGAAGCAAAGTTGCTCTTGGCAACAACCAAAGAAGTAAACGGTGAGTTCAGAAGAACATACAGCCGATTGAAATTGGATATTTCTCAAATTGATTTTTTTCCGCTTAATTGGACCTTGGTCCACCCAATTGATGAAGAAAGCCCTTTTTTTGAAAAGTCACCAGCTCAAATAATGAAATTAAACCCTGAGGTATTGGTGCTTCTTAAAGGGTTTGATGATTCTTTTAGTCAAGTTGTGCATTCTCGATTTTCTTATACAAAAGGAGATATTGTGTTTAATGCGAAGTTTCTGCCTGCATACAAAACATACAGAGATGGCTCTACTCACTTAAATGTGAGGGATATTCATTTGTACGAAAAAATAAAGGGGAAAATTCAAATTGAAGCAATTTCAGAAAAGGAATAAAATCAGTTTTTTAAAGCGGTTTCGCCTTAACTTTGAATCAGTTTATGGGTTTAAGGGGAGTTTTAGTTAGTGGGTTAATCGCGCTCACGGTAGTATGTGTTTGGTTTTTAGCTGGACCCTTCTCGGTAAACCTGCCAAAAATGACTTACCCAATTTCAGAAAAGGCGAGTGCAAGTTGGTGGAAAATGCAACTACAAGATCCTGAAACGGGCGAAATACCAAGAAACATTCGCAACTCTGACTTAGACTTTGTATCGGAAAACTTTCCACAGGGTTCAAGATCGGGCGAACTGGAATGGAAAAACATTGGGCCATTTAATATTGGAGGTAGAACAAGAGCGCTAGCTATTGATCGTTCAAATACGAATAGAATTATCGCAGGGGCGGCCTCGGGTGGAATTTTTTTAAGCGAGAATGAGGGTAAGTCTTGGAAGAAAGTATCTACTCACGAACATAATCTTTCAATAACTTGGATAACCCAGGACCCACGTATAGGAAAAGAGAATAGGTGGTATGCCAGTACTGGAGAGGCTAGAGGAGCATCGCAAGGGGCGTCTAACTTTTCGGCACATTTTGGCGGAGACGGGGTTTTGGTTTCAAACGATTTTGGTAAAACATGGAATCGATTAGGGAGCTTTATTAATGATTCGCCCCAGCGGCAAGATAGTCTGGATTTAAGTTGGAAAATTTTGGTGGATAACCAAAGCTCAAGCACCATATTGATGCTGGCTACTCCAAGTGGAATTTTTAGAAGCGAAAACCAAGGAGCAACGTGGTTAAATGTGCATGGAAGAGGTAATGCAAATCAAGTTATAGACATAGTGCAAACTAAATCTGGAGTTTGGTATGCGACAATAAGTGCAGGAATTGGAAGCTCCAGTGGTTTATTTAGAAGCACAGATGGCTTATCTTTTAATTTGGTTAAATCGCCCGCGGCTAATTTGGGACGAGGAATTATAGGCTTGAACAATCAGAATGAAAATTCAATGTTCGTGTTATTTGAAAGTCCGAATTCAGGTCTGAAAAGCGAGTTTTTAGGGCGTACTGGATTCCATTCACTTTTTAAGTACACTTATATTTCTGGAAATGGAAGTGGATTGGGAGGAAACTGGAAAAATCTGTCCTTGAACCTTCCCAAAGGAATTTGGCCTTTTGATGATTATTATTCTCAAACGGGCTATTGTATGGATATTAAAGTTTCACCTTACGATAGTAACACAGTGGCGCTGGCTGGAGTCAATTTGAATATCAGTCACAACGGTTTTTCTACTGCTGGTGACGACAAGTTTGCTGGTGGTTACTACCATAAATTAGATACCCCATTTTACCAAATTTACCCTAACCATCACCCCGATGTGCACACCGTTATTTTCCACCCCACCAATCCTAAAATTATATTAACAGGCTCAGACGGTGGAGTTCATTTAAGTAGAGATTTATACGCTAGTCAAGTGGTTTGGGAATCGTTGAATAATGGCTACGTTACTACTCAATTTTACACCTTAGCTTTGGATAAAAAAGTAGGTTCTCAAAAGATGATTGGAGGACTGCAGGATAACGGAACCTTGTATTACTTAGAAGATAGCCTCAATTCTTGGAGTATGCCTGTAGATTATGATGGGGCTTACTGCCATTTTCTAAAAAATTCGCCCTATTTCTTAGCTGGAAAACAACAGGCGGGTTTATTTAAGGTTGCAGTAGATGGCTCAGGTAAAAGGATTGGATTTGCTCGACTTGACCCAGTTGCTGCCAGTAATTATCTTTTTATAAATCCGTATACGATCGATCCTAATGATAACAATTTATTGTTTTTGCCAAATGGAAATGCACTGTGGCGAAATAGTGATATTTCAGCCTTTCCGCTAGACAATAAGTTTAAAAAACAGACCAAGAATTGGGAACAATTGAATATTTCGGGCATATCGGGAGCAATAAGTGCTGTAGAGGTGAGTACTCAACCAGCAAATGTGTTGTATTTTGGAACGAGCGGTGGAGCTGTAGTTCGTGTAGATAGCTCAAATGCTGATTACAGTCATAAAGTGGTCACTATTCCTAATTCTAACGGCTTCGTTTCTTCAATTGCCGTTCACCCCAAAGATGCGGATAAAGTAGTGGTTGTATTTTCCAACTACAACGTTTACAGTGTTTTCTATTCTGAAACTGGAGGGGAAACTTGGCAAAATATATCGGGCAATATTGAAGGTACTATTCAGCCTGGAATTCCTGCTCAGTTTGCACAGATAAATAATGGGCCATCTTGCAGAGTTGCAAAATTTGTTGAATTGAGAGATGCTACTTGGCTGTTATTGGGAACCAGCGTAGGCTTATTTGGTATCTTAACTATTGATAGCAATAATACAGTTTGGAGTCGAGTGAGCGAAAGTGAAATAGGAACTCATATTGTAACAGCGATAGATTATAGAATTGCTGATGGGTATTTAGGAGTTGCTACACACGGTGGAGGCGTTTTTAGTTCTTACGTAACTCAATCTGATAATGTGATCGCAGATATTTCAGAAAAGGAAGGGAAAAAAGTAACACTTTACCCCAATCCATCGGAATCCATTATTTCATTAAATTTAGCTTCTATTGTAAAATTTGATATTGAAAAAATTCAAGTTTATAATGGCAACGGGAGCAATGTAAATGTGCATTGGCGAAAAAGTGGAAACACTATTTCTGGAAATATAGTTCACTTACCAAAAGGAACTTATATTATTAGGCTGCCAATTGATGCTAAACCTTATATTAGTCGATTCGTAAAAATTTAATACATGATAGCTCGAATTTTTATTTTTTGTTTACTGTTAATAGTGGGTTGCAAGAGTAATCAAGTCAGCAATCTTTCAGCAATAAAAGCGTCGAGAGATGAGGCAGTTGTTATTGGTAAATTAATGCAATTTGAAGATAGCCCAGCAGAAGGAGCGAACTGTGGGAGTGAACATTGTTTCGGTAAAATAGAAATTGAAAAAGTTCAAGAGACTGGCCAAGACTTCACTAAAAACTTCGAACAAGAAAAGCCGATTTATGCATATTTTACTTTTGGTGCTGATGGAGCCGATAGCAGCACGCATAATGGTTTAAAATACGAGCTGGTTGCGCTGAAGCAAAATGATAAAATAATAGCTACCCTAAAACTGGTCGGAGAAATGAATTCCGAAAAGCTTTATCAGGTAGATTTATATAGAAAATTGAAGTAGCAGTATGATTAAAATAAGAATAGGACTTTTAGGAATAGCTATAGGAATAATTGCTTTGTTTTTTGTCAATAGAGATAAGAGCCTCGAATCAACTGAGTTTAAAAATGTTGATGGACACGCGGAAGCTCGCGCAAAATGGTTACGCTCGCGATTGGTTGATCCTCAAACAGGAGAAATTCCTGTAAACATGAGACAAAGAGAATTGACTTTTGCTAAAACTTTACCAAAGTCAATATTTAGTTCAAAGGGCAGCAGAGCAGACGACTCCTTGAGCTATATTAGGAGAGGCCCGCAGAATGCTGGCGGAAGAACAAGAGCGCTTGCGGTTGATTTGTCAAATACTTCTAATATTCTAGCTGGTGGTGTTTCTGGTGGTATGTGGAGAAGTACAAACTTTGGCCTAACCTGGAGCAAAGTATCCAGTAACGATTATGTGCAGAATATTAGCTGTATCGTTCAAGATTCGAGACCGGGAAAAAAAGATGTTTGGTATGCTGGAACGGGTGAAGGTCGAGGTTCACTAACAGGAAATGATTTCACGCTATTAGGAAATGGGTTATTAAAATCAACGAATAAAGGGGTAACATGGACCCCTTTGGCATCAACTCAAGTAGAAAAAGTAAATAATGCTGGAGATTGGGGAATAATTTGGAGTTTAGCAATAGACCCGAGTAATACTTCACAAGATGAAGTATATGCGGCGGCTAATGGAGTTATCATGAAAAGTATAGATGGCGGTGCCACTTGGAAGAAAGTGCTGGGAGGAAACAACTCTTCTGCTTCATTTTATGCTGATGTTAAAGTAACATCGACTGGAGTGGTTTATGCTGCTCTATCTAGACATATCAATCAACCAAATCCTGGTGTTTACCGATCTGTTGATGGGGAAACATGGGTAAACATAACTGGAGCTGTATGGCCGAGTAATTACGAAAGAATTGTATTTGATATTGCAGGGTCTGACGAAGATGAATTGGTCTTTCTAACTCGAACTCCAGGTTCTGGATCCAAAGCAGACCCTTCTTCAACTGATAACGAATACTCCAGTTTGTTTAAATACAATTATTTAAGCGGAGATGGCAGCGGCTCTGGTGGCGTTTGGACAAACCTTTCTTCCAATATCCCTTCCAATACAAACGCATATTACACGTTTGATACTCAAAGTAATTACAATATGATCGTTAGAATTGACCCTTTTGATAAAAGTATTGTTTACATAGGTTCGACTAATCTATTTCGGTCAACTGACGGTTTTACCACTAGAAATAATACCGTTCAAATAGGAGGATACAATCCAAAAGCATTTACAGAACCAGCCGAATACCGATACCCTAATCAGCATCCCGATCAGCATAATTTAATATTTCTACCTAATAATTCCAGTGAGGCTTTTTCAGCTTCAGACGGTGGAGTTTCTTTTACAAATAACATTAAAGCTGCCGAGGTAGAGTGGCAGTTTAAGAACAGTGGATATTTTACTTCCCAATTCTACACAGTTGCAATAGATCACCTCGTAAAGAACAATGCAATTCTTGGTGGTTTACAGGATAATGGTACCTTTTACACAAACAGTGCAAGTAACAGAAAGGATTGGAAAGATCCTCTGCAATCCGATGGTTCATATTGCGCCGTTGAGGATGGTACTTTGTCTGATGGTTCAGGAGTTTATTATGTCTCAAGTCAATATGGCAGAACCTACCGGATTAGAATGAACGGTAGTGGTGATAAAACAGCATCGGTAAGGTTAGACCCAACGGCTGCAAATCAATTCAATAGATCCGCAAATTTCGACTTTATAAATCCCTTCGAACTAGACTATGTAGATAATAACGTGATGTATATGCTTTATAAAGATGGCGCTGGTGGGCCGTCTCGAATTAAAGTTCACAATTCTTTAAAATCAATAAATATAGACAACACGGATGTGACTCGTAATGATTGGTCAACCATGAACTTTGCATTTCCTCGGTCAATTACTGCTATGGTAAGCAGTCGTTCTAACCCTGCACATAGATTGTATGTTGGAACTTCAAATGGATCTATGTACCGAGTGGAAAAAGCGAACGACTTAAGCACAACGGTAGTAACGGAAATATCTACTCTTCCTCAAGTGTTGAAAGGCACTTATGTTAGTGATTTTGCAGTGCATCCAGATGATGCTGATAAAGTCTTGGCTGTTTATTCAAATTATAGTGCATACAGTATTTTTTATTCAGAAAATGGAGGAGACACTTGGGAGTTGGCTGCAGGTAATTTAGAAGACGAGCTGGATGCAGGTATACCTCAAGCGGCTTTAGGGTTTGGCAATGGTCCCTCTGTAAGATGTGCTGCTATTCTTGAAACCGATTCTGGGGCAGCATATTATGTTGGAACAAGCATTGGACTTTTTGCAACGAACAAGTTGGATGGGGAAAATACGGTATGGAGTCAACAGTCTCCAGACCTTATTGGAAATGCAATAGTTGATAAAATGGACACTAGAGATTCCGATAACTATTTAGCAATCGCAACGCATGGCAGCGGTATATTTGGTGTTAACGTAAGCAGTTCTTCATTAATTGGCAAAGAGGAGTATCTATCTACAAATAATTTAGATGTTAGTGTTTACCCGAATCCTAGTAGAGGGTTGGTTAACTTGAATTGGGAAAAGTCAAACGGACAGCTCACATCTTACCTTTTGTTTGATGAGCTTGGAAGGTTAAAGCTGGAAGGAGAAATTAATAGTTCAAATAAAGCTACCCTAATAGATGCGAGCATTTTACCATCAGGGGTTTATTATCTTGAAGTAAAAAGTGAGTTTTCTAAAATGACCAAAAAATTGGTTGTAAATAAATAAGTAGAGTAGGAAGCTATTTTTAGCCCTAACATACATTTGCAGCATGTTTCATGTGGTTTCTAAAATTCTATTTGTCCTCACTACTCCAATAGTTTGGATTTTCATACTTTTTATTGCTGCTGTCACGGTAAAGAATACAAAGCGTAAAAAATATTTTCTAATCGCTGGTTTTGCAACCTTTTATCTTTTCTCAAATTCATTTGTGTTCGATGAGATTGTTGGGGCTTGGGAGCCTGAAATGAATACAGTTTCAATTCATGAAAAATATGATTTAGCAATTGTTTTAGGAGGCTATTCCGATTTTGCCCCAGGAGTAAAACAAGTAAACTTTGGAGCTACAGCCGATAGGCTAAATGCTGTATTGCCCTTGTATGAATCGGGTCAGGTAAAACGAATATTGCTTTCTGGTGGTGCTGGAAATTTGTATGACTTTAATGGTGCAGAGGCAGAATATATAACTGAGTATCTGAAATCAATAGGAGTAAAATCAAAACATATAATAGTAGAGCCCAAGTCTAGAAATACCTATCAAAACGCCGTTGAAGCGAAAAGAATAATAGATAGTTTGGGAATTGAGAGTAATGTACTTCTAATTACTTCAACCACTCATATGAAAAGATCTTCAGCGTGTTTCGACAAGCAGCTTATTAAATATGATGAATATCGAGTGGACGGTTTAACAGGAGAAAGAAAGTTCTACCTCGATCACCTCTTTATACCAAACGCGGAAACTCTTTTTAAATGGAATATAATAATTCACGAATGGCTGGGTTTGATTAGTTATAAAATTGCCGGATACATTTAATTATGAGTGTAAAGTTCATCGTATTTTTTCTTTGCTGTTTCTTGAATGTTCACTTATTAGTTGGGCAAGAAGATGTGCTGCTTCCAGATAGCCCAGTTCAAGAAGTAACAGAGCAGAAAGTTGAGAATAATCAAGAGAATACTATGATGCTTGAGGCTGTTCCTGAAGAAGGGAAGAAAAAAAAAGACAAAAAGCCTAAAGCGAAAAAGAAAGTAAAAGTTAAGAAGGAAGGACCTTTTTTGCTTGCTACCAACTCTAAACAAAAGCTGGTGCGAGAATTCGAAATAGGAGAAAAAGTTGCTTTTAAGACAAAAACAGATAATAAAGTTTTAAGGGGAGAAATAGAAGAAATTGATAAAGAGTACGTCAAAATTGATGGAAAACGCGTCAAAATCGCCAATTTGGTCATGGTTAAAAAGAAGTTTGTGAAAACTATGGGTTGGAGAACAGTTGGGTTAACTCGTTTTGCAATTGGAACTGGAGTAGCGGCCGTCGGTGCTGGAATTGCTATTTTCTCCTTTCAACAAATCGATCCGAATAGTACCTATGTGATATGGGGTGCTTTGGGAGCCGTATTTGGAACTGGAGTGGGATTAGTAGGAACCCATCTAATGCTCAAGGGCTCCAAGGGAGTGTTTCAAAGCTCGAAATTAAGAACAGAAAAGAATTGGAAGTTTTCGGCTAAAATTTAACAAACGTGATTTTTGTTAAAATAAATATAAACCCTTTTCAATGTGGCTTGTTTAAAGTCTAAACAGATCCATGAGACAATATGTTATAAAAGACTTGGAAAGACTTTCAGGAGTTAAGGCCGGGACCATTAGAATATGGGAACAGCGTTATGGTCTTTTGTCTCCAGTGCGTTCTGATACCAACATTCGTTATTATCACGATAGCGACCTCAAGAAATTGTTGAATGTTTCAATGCTCCTTGATAAGGGAATACGTATTTCTAAAATCAGCACACTAAATGGTGCTGAGCTGAAAGAGGAGATAACCAAGTACATTGAAGAAGGCGAATCAATTAGCGAACAGACAGACTTTTATATTCAAGCACTAGTAGTAGCTATGTTGGAAGTGGATGAAGCGCGGTTTAATAATTTATTTGCAAGAGCAGTAAACGAGAAGGGTTTTTTAAACGCAATCACAGAATATATCTACCCTTTCTTAGTAAAAGTGGGTATGATGTGGGGCATGGACGAAGTAAACCCTGGTCAAGAGCACTTTATTAGTTGTCTCATACGTCAAAAACTAATAGCAGGAATAAATGAGCTGCCTATTCAAGCGGATTCAAAAAACGGACATAAATATGTGTTGTTTTGCTCGCAAGGCGAGTTGCACGAAATAGGGCTTATTTTGGCAAACTATATTTTAAGAAGCCATGGTTATCAAGTGATCTATTTAGGGCAAGATGTCCCGTTAAGAGACATTGAGCAGGTTGTGGAAGAAGCTAATCCAAGCCATTTGCTCTCAATTTTCACTGCAGCTAGAACTCCAGAGGAATATGAGAAAATGCTAAAAGAATATGATGCAGCTTTCAAGAATACTAAATTGGTGTATAGCGGCTTAAATTATTACTTAGATAAAATAAACTGGCAACCTCCAAGTAACGTGCTTGTGATCCAGGGGGCTGATGATTTTATCAAGCACTTAAATAAAGTTCCCGTTTAAAAGAAAAAATCAAAATTTAGTAAAGGTTTGACCCTCGTGAATTATTTTCTCGAGGGTTTTTATTTTAAATTAGTCGCTGTGACTGGTTTGTTTAACATTTTATTGAAAAGTCTAAACAAAATGTTGTTTTGAGTAAAATAGAATGTATATTTGTTTAACGAAAACAATTAAACATTAAACAAAATGTCTACACTAGAATTTAACGAGTTATTAGTAAGCTACAAAAGTCCACTTCAATTTTTTGCTTTAAAGCTTACCGCAGATGAGGAAGAAGCGAAAGATCTTTTGCAAGAAACAATGTTGAAAGCACTTACGTATAGAGATAAGTTATTGACTAAGTCATCTATTAAAGGGTGGTTGTATACCATTATGAAAAATACATTCATAAATCAGTACAGAAGAGGATCTAAGTTTAATCAAATCATGGATAAAATGCAGGCTCAGGCTTACGTAAGCACGGGTTCGTCAAATGTTTCTATTCCGCCGGATAAGAAAATTAATGTGTTAAACATGGAAGAGGCAATAGAAGGTCTTTCGGATGACTATAAGATTCCTTTCCAGCGCAAGCTTGAAGGTTATAAGTACAAGGAAATAGGAGATGAAATGGGAATTCCAATTGGAACGGTAAAAAGTAGAATTTTTTTAGCAAGAAAACAGTTGATGAGTCAATTGCCCGAGTTTAATAGAAATGTCTGATTCAATTGCTGTCATAGGGTCTGGTTTTGCATCACTAGCAGCAGCTACAACACTAGCTGCAGCCGGTGAAAAGGTTAATGTCTACGAAAAGAATGAGTCCGCAGGCGGTCGTGCCCGAAAGTTTGAAACGAACGGTTTCACCTTTGACATGGGGCCCAGTTGGTATTGGATGCCCGAGGTTTTTGAGAAATATTTTAATCGCTTCGGAAAATCAGTTTCTGACTATTATGACTTAGTTAGACTTTCACCCTCTTATCGTGTTTATTTTGGTAAGGGAGATTTTGTTGACGTACCCTCTAACAAAAAAGAGCTCTTTGAACTTTTTGAATCGATTGAGAAAGGCAGCGCTCAAGAGTTGGACAAATTTTTGACGGACGCAGCATACAAATATGAGGTTGGTGTAAACAAGCTGGTTTACAAGCCATCCACTTCAATTATGGAATTTGCAAATGCAGAAGTAATTGGAGGTGCTTTAAAATTGAATCTTTTTTCCTCAATTGCAAAGCAGATTGATAAGCAATTTAAAAACGAGAAGCTACGTCAAATTTTAAAGTTTCCCGTGCTATTCCTTGGCGCAAAGCCCGAAAATATTCCGTCATTATACAGCTTGATGAACTATGCTGATCTTGAACTGGGTACTTGGTATCCAATGGGAGGAATGCACAAAATTGTTGAAGGTATGGTGAAGTTGGCGGAAGAAAAAGGCGTTGAATTTCATTACAATTCTCCGGTAGAAAAGCTTTGCTTAACTGAAAAAAAAGTTAGCGGTGTGCAGGTGAAGGGTCAGAAAATAAAAAGTAAAGCCGTTATTGCAGGAGCAGATTACCATCACGTTGATAAAAATTTATTGCCAGAAAATAAGCGTATGTATTCCGAGAAATATTGGGATAATCGCGTGTTGGCGCCTTCTTCGTTGCTTTTTTATCTTGGCCTTAATAAGAAGGTGACTAACTTAAAGCACCACAATCTCTTCTTTGATACTGATTTTGCAAAACACGCCGAAGAAATTTACGATGAGCCACAGTGGCCGTCAAACCCTTTGTTTTATGTTTGCGTTCCTTCAATAACCGACTATACTGTCGCTCCTGAGGGATGTGAAAACTTGTTTGTATTGATGCCAATTGCACCAGACCTATCTGATAATGAGGAAATGCGTGAGCGTTATTTCAATATCTTGCTGAATCGCTTAGAAGACATAACAGGTGAACAAATTAAAAACCACGTTACTTACAAGCGCTCATACTGCGTAGAAGATTTTAAATCGGATTACAATTCTTATAAAGGAAATGCATATGGATTGGCAAATACGTTAACCCAAACCGCATTTCTAAAACCTAAATTACAAAACCGACACCTTCCAAACTTATTTTACACAGGACAGCTTACAACTCCAGGTCCTGGAGTTCCTCCCTCCCTTATTTCGGGGCAGGTAGTTGCCGATTTTATGTTAAACAAAAAACTTTAGTCCATGGACGCTAAACAACTCTTTGATGACGTTTCTCAGCGAGCATCACAACAAACAACTCAAGCTTACTCGACGTCATTTTCATTGGGTATTGCCTGTTTAAATGCTAACATTAAAAACCCGATTTATGGTATTTATGGTTTCGTGCGTTTTGCCGACGAAATCGTTGATTCGTTTCACGACTTTAACAAAAAAGAACTGTTAGAAGAATTTCGTCAAGACACCTTTAAGGCTATTGACAGAGGAATTAGTCTAAACCCTATTTTGAATAGTTTTCAGCATGCCGTTAATGATTTTAAAATCGATCATAAGCTAATTCATACTTTCTTAGACAGTATGGAGATGGATTTACACGATGTAAAGTACACTCAAGCGAATTACGAAAAGTATATACTTGGTTCTGCTGAAGTAGTTGGTCTAATGTGCCTAAAGATTTTTGTCTTAGGAGATGAGACCTTGTACGAGAAGCTAAAACCAAATGCAATGAAATTAGGTTCGGCATTCCAAAAAATTAATTTCTTGCGGGACGTTAAGGATGATTTTGAAGATTTGGGTCGGAATTACTTTCCAAATGTGAACATTGCGAATATGACTAACGAGGAAAAAGCTGAAATTGAATCAGATATAAAGGCAGATTTTGAAGCAGGTTACGAAGGTATATTGCAACTTCCTAAGCGTGCAAGGTTTGGCGTATACCTAGCTTATGTATATTATTTTGGATTATTCAAAAAAATTCAGAATACGCCAAGTAGTCAAATTAAAAAAGAGCGAATTCGTATTCCTAATTTTGGAAAATATGGCTTATTCGTAAGCTCATATGTGCGTCATAATATTGGTATGTTATGATAGCCGAACTGGAAACTGTGAATACAGATAAAGACGAAGTAATTTTAGTGAATGAATTCGACCGAAGTGTTGGACTCATGAGCAAAATGGAGGCTCATGAAAAGGGAGTTTTGCACAGAGCGTTTTCCGTTTTTGTGGTGAATCCCTATGGAGAAATAATGCTTCAGCGGCGTGCTTTGAGTAAATACCATTCCCCGGGATTGTGGACGAATACGTGTTGCAGTCATCAGCGCAAAGGTGAAGAAACTAGAGATGCTGCTCATAGAAGAATGAAAGAAGAAATGGGTTTTGATTGCCCAATGAGTGCTGCTTTTCAATTTACCTACAAAGCGGAATTTGATAATGGCATGATTGAACACGAATACGACCATGTTTTGATTGGTGAATTCAATGGTTCTGCCACGCCAAACCCTGAAGAAGTAGAGGAGTGGAAGTTTATGGCCATTGCTGATATCGAATCGGGAATAGAAGAAAATCCAGAGCAATATACCGAATGGTTCAAAATTGCATTTCCTAAAGTAAAAGAATATTTAGCTTAATTATGCGAGTTACTGTAAAACGAAAAGCGCATTTTAATGCAGCGCACCGACTGTATCGAAAAGATTGGAGTGATGCAAAAAACGAAGCAATTTTTGGCTTATGTAGCAACCCACATTACCATGGACACAATTATGATTTTTGGGTTGAGGTCACAGGAGAGATTGACCCAGAAACAGGATACGTAATTGACATGAAGGTTCTAAAAGATCATGTCAATGCGCAAGTGTGCAATTATATGGATCACAAGAACTTGAACGAACAAGTTGAAGAGTTCTCTGATCTCAATCCAACAGCAGAGCACATTGCCTTTGTAATATGGACCAGATTGCGCAAGGTGCTTGATAAAGATTTTGACTTGCGAATCACGCTCTTTGAAACAGAAAGAAATTGCGTGGTTTATACAGGAGAATAACCAATCGGTAAAACACAGGCTTTCTATTTCCTATTTATAGCATTTCTTCCCCTTTTTAAGCCATTGACCCCAATTCTTGTCGTAGGCGTGTACATTTTCAGTAGCTAAATTCTCGTTTTTATAAACGGGTCTGCCTGAATTTTTCCACTCAAATATTCCTCCGTATAAATTGGATACATCGGTAAATCCTCGAGCAATTAATTTCTCGGACACCTTTTCACTTCTATAACCAACAGAACAATACACGACGATTTTCTGGTTTTTTGGAGTGTCTTTTAATTTGGATAAATCCAATTTATCGTAACCTACCCAGATTGCATTTTTTATGTGAGAAACCTCAAATTCATTTTCCTCTCTAGAATCAATAAATAAAATAGATTCCGCAGAATCAATTTCCGGAACACTAACTTCGGGTACGGTATGACTCAATAATTTTTGAAGTTTAGCAGAGTAGGCTCTGTCTTCAACGGTTTGACCAATAGATATAGTTGTAATGAAAAGCGCAGTGAGCGTAAAAATTAATTTATCCATTTCTTTCTTGAATTTGTCTTGGATGAAAATCCGTAATTGTTGCGCGAAGGTACTGTCTATCCAAGTGTGTATAAATTTCTGTTGTTGTAATTGATTCATGACCTAGCATTTCTTGTACCGCTCTCAAATCTGCACCACCTTCGACTAAATGTGTGGCAAAAGAGTGTCGAAAGGTGTGCGGTGAAACCACTTTGCCGATGCCAGCTTTTTCTACCAAATCTTTTACAATATTAAAGATCATTATTCTTGAAAGTTTTGTGCCGCGCTTATTTAAGAATACAAAGTCCTCGTTTTTTGGTTTAATTACTATATGAACGCGCACCTCTTGTACATAAATAGAAATATATTTTAAAGCAGATTGTCCAATAGGTACTAGGCGTTCTTTATCTCCTTTTCCAATTACGCGAACAAAACCATCGTCCACAAATAAGTTACTCAGTTTCAATTCTAACAACTCAGTAACTCGCAATCCGCAACTGTACAGGGTTTCAATAATGGCTTTGTTTCTTGCGCCTTCAGGCTTACTGAGGTCGATCACAGATTCTATTTTATCAATTTCATCTATGCTCAAAGTAACAGGGAGTTTTCTGCCAATTTTTGGTGTTTCCAATAATTCACTCGGGTCAGTTGTTATTACTTCCTCGAGTATTAAGTAATTATAGAAAGACTTAATTCCGCTTACAATTCGAGCTTGAGTTGTATTTGAAATGTTGAACTCGTTTAACCATATTAAAAAAGAGCGTAGATCTTCTAATTTTAATTTCAAAATACTGGAAGAAGATTCGTCTTGATTTAGGAATTGATACAGCTTTTTGACATCAGAAACATAGGCTTCTACCGAATTCTTAGATAATGAGCGCTCTAATGCTAAATAACGCTTAAAACCTTTTAATAATCCAGCTGAATCCATAACTCAAATAAAAGGGATTGAGACCTTTATACTACATTTGGCTGCACTAAAACGTTAACAAGCGAATGAGGATATTGATATTGAATGGACCTAACTTAAATCTACTTGGAAAACGAGAACCTGAAATCTATGGGAATCAATCATTCGAAGATTATTTTCAAGAATTGCAAGCCAATTTCACACAGTTAGATCTTGAATATTACCAAAGTAACGTGGAAGGGGAGTTGGTCAATAAGCTACAGGAAGTAGGCTTTTCCTATGATGGTATCATTTTTAATGCTGGTGGCTATACGCATACTTCGGTTGCAATTGCAGATGCTGTTGCAGCAATTGAAACCCCGGTAATTGAGGTTCACATTTCTAATGTTTATGCACGCGTTGAAACCATTCGACACCAATCGCTAATGGCTAAAAATTGCAAAGGAGTTATTTCTGGTTTTGGATTATTTGGCTATGAAATGGCATTGCGTAGTTGTAATTGATTTTTCTATTTAAAATAGAGTTTACAGTTTTCCAATTTATTGCTTTCAAATAATCCTACCGTCGTCCATTTCAATAATTCGACTTGTCTTTTTGGCGAATTCTAGATCGTGGGTTACGACTAATAAGGTTTTGTTGAAACTCTCAGTGAGTTTTTTAAAGATATTTAAAACTACATCAGCATTCTTACTATCCAAATTGCCTGTAGGTTCATCACACATTAGAATAAGTGGATCATTGATCATAGCGCGAGCAATTGCCACACGCTGCTTTTCACCCCCCGAAAGTTGATGGGCCATTTTTAGCGCTAATTTTTCTATTCCAAGATCTTTTAGATGTTCATAAGCATTGTGTTCTAATTCTGCTTCGCTCACTTTATTGAGTTGCTTCATTGCCATTATAACTGCTTTTTCTGCATCAAGCAACTTGGCTTTATTTTCTTTATAGTCAGTGGCGGTTGATGCTGACTTAGCATTTTGAGTAGCAATTCTCAAATTTTTATTGTCCAATTGAAAAATGGGGTCACCCTTTTTTACCTCCATGCCTTCGGAAACAAATATTTTTTCGATCACACCATTTGATTTTCCAAAAACCTCGTATTGATTTTGACTTTTTATAAAACCAGATGCGTATACGCTTTCAGTAATGCTTTTAATTACAGGTTTTGTCGTTTCCTGTTTACTTGAACAACCGGTCATAATAATGACCAATAGAGAAATTTGGAAAAGTAGTTTATTCTTCATTTGACCAATTATTATGTTTGATGATAAAGTAGTTACTCATTTGCAAAGGTATATTGCTAAATAATTGTGATTGGCGATAAATGTCACAGTTCTCGAATAATTACTGGGGTATATTATTTCTGCTGATTCAATTCTTTTTTTCAATTTTCATGAAGAAGTTTAGAATGAAATTGACGTCATTACGCAGCAAGAAAGGGGCTTTTTAGAATGTCATTTTATTAGTTACACTTTTTAACATTTGTAAAAAAACCATTCCTTCTTAGTGTTTGTTTAAATAAAGTATACAAGCATTAAACAAAAACTCAAAAAATGAAACACTTTACCTTATTTACAGCTTTTTTAGCATTGTCCTTTTTTGGATATGCACAATTCAATTTAGTTAGCCCTGCGAACAATGCTTTACTAAAATCCGAAGGACTTGGTTCAAGTCCAGTGAGCATTAATTGGACATCTCAAAACACACTGATGGGCAACGTAGCCTACACTTGGCATTTAGATTCATTGTCGGGAAATTTTTCTTCTCCTATTGTTTCTGTACCTGCCAATAATATGGGAGCAGATACCATGTTGACACTTGACTTTACAACAGTAAACGCTGTATTAGCTGGCGCTGGAGTTCAAATCGGTGATACTGCAGCTTTAAAATGGACAGTAACGGCTTCGAATGGTACTTCTACTATTTTTTCACCAGATGTATTCAACATAATGTTGGTACGAGGAGTTTCAATTACTGCATATGATTTAACTTTTCCAACAAATGCGTTAGCAGCAACTATTGGAGGAGATGATCAATTAGCTTTAGATATAACTTGGGAATCAGCCGGCGAAGGAGCAACTTATGCTTGGTTCCTTGACGTAGCTTCTGGTAACTTTTCAAATCCAGTTGTAGGTCCATTGGCAAGTAACAATATGGGAATGGATACAGTGTTGACGTTAGATTATGCAACAATTGACGCGGTTCTAGCTGGTGCAGGTTTAAGTAAAGGTCAAACAGCGAATCTGCAGTGGAAGGTGCATGCATATGCAGGAATGGATAGTATTGCTTCTACTTCTAGTTTCACTTTGGATTTGACCAGAGGAACGATATTGAGCGATTTTAATCTAGTATTCCCGGGAATGGGATTTGCAGCTACTATTGAAGGAAAAGGTGACACGGAACTAGATATCAGGTGGGAAGCTTCAGAAGTAGATGCAACTTACGAATGGTCTTTAGATTTGGCAACTGGTGATTTCTCAAACCCATTAGTAAGTGTGCCTAGCAATAATATGGGTGCAGATACATTACTTACACTAGACTTTGCAACAATTAATTCAGTGTTAGCTGGAGCGGGAGTTGCAATAGGCGGAACAGCCAATTTGAAGTGGAGAGTATTAGCCAAAACTGGAACTTTGGACAAAGCGTCAAGTATGGAAAACACCATTGATTTGACTAGAGGTGCGGTAATCAGCAATTTTATGTTGGCTTTTCCAAATGATGGTTTTGCAGCTACAATTGATAACGACAGTACAACAGAATTAATAGTATTGTGGAATAATGCTGGCGAAGGCGCAACCTACAAATGGTTCTTAGATGTCGCTACTGGAGATTATTCAAGTGCATTAGTAGCTGGATTAGCTTCAAACAATTCAGGTGCTGATACTGCTTTAACTCTAAAGTTTTCTACTATCTATTCCATTTTGGTAGGAGCAGGAGTAACGGAAGGAAATACTGTAAACTTAATGTGGAAAGTACACGCTTATGCAGGTACTGATAGTATTGCTTCAGGAAATTATAAATTGGATCTTACAACCGGAGAAGCGGCTGCAACCTCTGTATTTGAGTATGCTACTGCAAGTAGTTCTCAGATCGGTCCTAATCCAATTAGAATTGGACAGACTTTAAATATTTCTGCTTCAGCTGAAATTAAAGATATTCAGATTGTAGACATCACTGGTAAGACCATTGAATTATCGAACACAGAATTTGGTAATAATAGTTGCGAAATAGAAACGAATGAGTTTAATAGCGGCTTGTACATTATTAATGTGGTATCGGATAATGGTATCGAATCGCACAAGTTGATGGTAAAATAATTTAAGGATTTTCATGGTTGGTTTAATTGGGGGCTTCGGCCCCCTTTTTTTTGCTGTTATATTCAAATTAGCTAAAAACTCAAGTCTAGTAATGATCTAAAAGTTAAACCCAAAATGAAAACCCGGCTCGCCAAAAAAGAACGCTGACCATTTGTCATTTTTTTGTTGGAAACCAACCGGCATTTTCGATTGATAGGGGCGGTGCGTAATGGCAATAGAAGGCTCAATAAAGAAACGGTCCTTAAAGTTGACAAAGACTAGCTGCAATGTCATTGATGTATGGTAAGAAATGAAATTCCTTATTGAACTAATGATTTACGTATTCTACTTAGCGATTCTGGGGTTATTCCTAGGTATTCCGCAATGAGGTATTGCGGAACCCTTTGAGGTAATTGAGATCTGTTTTCAATGAGTTTAGTGTAACGTTCGGTCGCACTGTCCATTAGCAACGATTTACTCTTTTCATGCCATTGCAAAAACAATTGCTCTGCCATTTCTCTACCTAAATGTTCAAAGTCAGCATTTTTTTTGTCGTATAAACCATTAAGCTTTGTGACTCGTTATATTTTTATTTTATCAATTTATCCAATATACCGACGATTTGTATTTTTCATCTAACTCCAAGTTCTCCGTGAATTTAGTAAATATCTTGGTTATTTGTGGTTCAATTGATTCCAGTTCTTCAGCTCCCTTTTTAGTTATTTGAATTCGTTTTGCCCTTCTATCCTCTTCATCTGCAAACTCTTCTATGAGTTTATTTCGCAACAATCGTTTAATAATTTCTATCCCAGAAGGGGCTTCAAGATTATGCAAGTCTATTATCTCCATTTTCCTGAAACTGTTCTTATGGTTCGAGTGCAGCAAACAACTAAAATAGTTTAAGAAGTATTAGTTCGTTTTATCTGGTAGCTGAAGTTTTCGGTAACTTTAGAATCATACCTTGACCTAAAGTCAAACCGTCAACATGTCCGGCTATTGTGATGTCAACTGTTTTTACATGTATGTGCATATTGGTTGTGTGATGCGTGAATATTGCATGATGAGCATTGGAGTAAAACCCTAACATTTCAACTTCTTTATTCTTTAAGATTCCATTCAGTCCCGAACTTATGTGTTTATCATGCGAATGCACTGTATCCCCAGCTTTCCAGTTAATTACATGCCAGTCTACTGAAGTAGGTTTACCTTCTATTAAAAACGGAAAAGGTTTATCAATTTTTATTTGCTTAGCTCTAGCAGATTGTGCCACGAAATGCTCTAATTGTTTATAATTCAAAACACTATCAGGAATGTTAATTGACTGCCATTTACTAACTGTTGCATAAACAAGCAGTGTCGCTTTTTTATTATAGGAGTTGTCAAAATACAGTGAACTGTCGACAACAATTGTGTTGTATGGCTCACTGTCAAATATTTGGATTTCACCTTTGAGGTTTTCTAATGCTCCAAGTGCGTACAAATGTTCAAAGTCTTCAAGGTCTTTTAAATTAGCTTTTGCAGTTAAATCTCCTTTGTGCATTATGTTTTTTAATGCACCATCATATCGAACGTTTAATTCATTTGTATCCAGATTACCTTTTTCTTTAATCCTACTAACGCAAGATACAGATGAAATTACTGCTAGGAGAATTACTGTATTTTTAAAAATCATCACTTTAGTGTTACCCGACGAAACTGAGGTATAAAACGAATATGGAGTAGCCTATCTGATAATAAATCACTTTTGAAGTCAATTCCTTACTTTTCATTTTCCAATTGTGTCAAAATATATTTTACCGATGAGTTTTCTTCATTTACATACTCTTCAAATGTCGGGATTACTTCGTAATGCGGAATAACTCCTCTTCCAAATGGCAGTTTTGGCTCGACATTCATAACGAATTGCAAAGCTGGAATACCAACGTTTGGTGTATGGTTAGTTGCGTGGTTAAGCAACTAATTTAGCAAACAAAAACGAATCAGAGAAAATTCCAGCGGAATTTTCCACATAAGCACTTGCCAAAGCAATTAATTATACACGGTGTTATATGCAGGCTTTTTATTCTGTATTAAATCAGATATAGCATTCCAAAGTTCAATTCGTTTTTCTAATGATTGTTTCGCTACAGTTAGTGTTTCATTCCATTTCTGCTCATCATCTTTACATAATTCAGAAATCATCTCAAGAGATAGAGGACCGTGTTCATCTCCGTCAAGTTCAATATGTCGTTCGAGATAGTAATTTATTTTGCTGTATAATTTGTTTTCAGAATCTGAATTTTTAAGAATTTCTATAAACATATCTGGAATAACGTCTTCTCGACCAAACGTAAATGCAGAAGCTACGAGGTGTGGCTTATTTGTTTCAATAATCGAAAATGTGAATTTAACAAAATCAGCTACTCTGTTATCGACATTAACTTGACTAAAACAATAGTCAACTGAATTTCCCAATTCAATAAGCTTAATAAATTCATTAATTTCATTCGTATTTCCATTTACTTGGAACATTGCGTCTAAATACATCTCAAAATGACTCTTTGGTTCTCCCAATTCATTAATGTCACTTTCCTCTCCGTGAACAATTTCATTTATAAATCTTGATAGTTTTGGGTTTTTTGGTGGTGTCCAAGGTGTTTGAACTTTAGTGAGGTTTATTTGAAGATTTTTTAAAAGAGACATAAAATCCCATACTGCAAATATGTGATTTTCCATAAAAATTTTCACATCATTAATGTTATGTAAGTTTTCATAAAGTTTATGATTTTTCAATTCATTTCTCAATTCAGAAATCTCATTTTCTATATACTCTATTTTATTCATTTTTTAATTTATCTATTAATTATAAGTGGTGTATATCGCAAATTTAATGCTATAAAATGAAAATGTACTTCATCGGTAATAAATATAATAAATGATTAAATAGCTAAAAATTTTAGTAATCAAGAAAAGTATTAAGCTCTCGGTTAGTTATTCCGTGGGCTTGCATATAACGGTTAGTATATGAAAAGTAGCAGATTAAAATGTACTATCTTTTCAAGATAGAAACAAAGATAGTAGAAAAGGACGAAACTTAAAGTTTAGCACTAAACTGCTATTTTTTATATACATTGTTGTATGTCGTTTCCATTATTCTTTCAGAATTTTAAATGTTTTTTGTATTCCATCTATTGTTGTTACAAGAATGTAAGTTCCATGGGAGTATTTAGATAAATCGATTATTGTTTTTTGCGAATTTATGGATGAAGAGTAGAGTTCTTTACCTAAAATTGAAAATACTTTAATATTATCCTGTTTTGTGAATGATATTTGTTCAGCTTCTAAAACTAATTCTGAAATAGTTGGATTAGGATAAATAGTGATTTGTTGTTCACTATTTAATTCAATAACATTTGTAGAAAGAACTCCGCTATAACACTGATTAGAAAATGCTGTACTCAATTCAGTACTGACTGCTAAAGTTGCTGTAGAATCCATACAGATACACCTGCCATCATTATAATTATAGGTCATATATGCAGCGTCTGTTTCAAACGCCTTAAAAGTACATTGCTCAAAAGTCAAAGAATCACTTGTAAGTGATTGTGTATTATGGTTCCAGTTTGAAAATGAAATGGTCCCACCACTCCAATGGTTAAAACCTGTTTCTTGAGTAAAATCACAAGGTTTAAAAAACATTAAATATAACGAGCCAGTTCCACCTGCACCACCACCATAATTTACTGCAATAGTTCCATCTCCTCTCAAATCTCCAAGAAAAGATATCGAGCGAGAAAATCTTTCATCTGAATCTAATACTAAACCAAAACCACCATCCGTATTGTTTATGCGCGTAAATGTTTTTACTGTTTTATCTGCATTTAAATATAAGATATAACCCCAACCTTCGTTTTGTTGATTTGCACCAGTCATCAAATCTGGTACTCCATCACCGTTTAAGTCTCCAACTTTGCACAACGCATGTCCAAAACTGGCACCTGCGGTACCATTAGGATTCGCTCCAGTTGTTAGCGTGTCTGCAAAACCATTCAATCCTTCTGTAATCTTAAGTTTAGAAACCACATTAAAAGTTGTATTGTCTAAAGACAAAATCCAAATGGCTCCTTTTCCTCCATCAGACATAAAAGCTCCTACTGCTAATTCTTTTGTCCCGTCATTGTCTATATCACCTAGCATTGCAACTTCTCTACCTCCAAAGCGGTCATTGTCCTGAAGTCCTGTTCCAAAACCACCTTGTGTTGAACTAATAGTTACTGTACTTGAATTAATTACGTTTGATGTGTTATCAAAAAAAAGTATCTGTATCGCTCCTCTGTTAGTTCCTCCTGCATTTGATGTAGATTGGCAAGCAACTAAATCTATTCTACCGTCATTATTTAGGTCGCCTATTGCAGATAAACCTTGAGAATTAATATTTTGATTCTTTACAAAGCTTTTAACAGTTCCGTCATTATTTAAATGAATTATATAAATACGTCCAATTGCTGTAACAGCAATATCTGGGATATTATCATTGTCATAGTCTCCAATTCCAGCAACCCCATATCCAAAAAAATCACCTGCATCTAAAGTATCAGTAAATCCTCCTTCAGTTGCTGATATTTTTTGATTTGACTGAACAGTTCCGTCAGTATTCATAAATAGAATATAAACTGCCCCTGCATCTATAGCTCCGTCATCATCTGAACGTGCACCCACAACTAGGTCAATTATTCCATCACCATTTATGTCTCCAGCTTGGTCGTGGTCACGGCTAAATCTATCTCCACTTTGTAGATTAGCAACAAGCCCACCAGAGTTATTTTCTATTTTCACATATCCGTCTGGCCCCCATTGGGTTGTTACCTGTGCGTTGCTATATTTAACAGAAAATACTAATACAATAATTCCAATTAATCTTAATTTCATTTTTTTATCTTTTCTGATTAGACCATTTCAAATTATAAAGGTTTAATCTGTTTGCAAACTTTTTACATTCTCTAATGGCATACAACGTTTAGCTGCACTGCGTTTTAATGCTGTTTAGGTTTTGTTATGCACTTTTATTTTGTTTTTATCAGTCTTATAGATTGATTTTCAATATTCAAAATATAAACATTAGGAGCTAAAGAAGATAAATCGATTTTACTTATTTGAGAATTCAGAACTCCACCCAATACCAATTCTCCAATTGGATTGTATAATCTAAATTCCTTTTCCTCCGCTAACCCCAGATCTATCGTTAGCTGAGTATTAACAGGGTTAGGATAAACCCTATAATTTTCCAGCATACTATTATTTTCATGTATTGAAGTTGTCGCACATCCAATTAAACCGTTTATGTCATAACGAGAAACAAATTGCCAAATCTCTTCATTCGCATCAATCGTCATATTCCCAAAACTCCCAGGCCAATCGTGTCCTCCGCCTATCACTTTTAGTTCCTCTACATAGGCACAACCTGATGAAGTGGACCAAGTATATCGCTCAACACTTGGACTTACAGCACTCATGGTGGCAGTTGTTTCACAATTGTTACGCGTTGCCCAATATCTATGTGTTGCTGCTGCGGAAATATAATATTCTATACCCCCAAAAACGATTCCATTGTATGGTGAAACCAAGTCATTCGTACCAAGTATTGTAAGAACTCCAGTGGGATGCACCGGAGAGCAAAAACTATTTGGATTGGTTTGCATGGTTCTGGCTACCGGAGCTATAGCTGCAATTCTGTTATTGAGCTTACATCCAAGTTCAAAGGCCATATCTCCTCCTAAGGAATACCCACAAGCATATATTCTGTGCTGGTCTATTTGATAATTACTAGCAATCGTATCTATCAATGAACTAAAAAAGGGCACATCATCAAAAGTACCTGGGACTTTAGGAATCCAGTTAAAAGAGTTTCCGTCACTTGGGTCAGGACGTGCTTGGGGATAAACTAGAATAAAATCAGCAGTGTCGGCAATAGGTCGCATGTCAGCAGATACTTGCCAAGCGGAATTTGTACCACCTCCTCCATGTAAATTAAATAGCAAAGGAAAATTTGTAGTTCCATCATAACTTGCTGGAACATAAATGCTATATCCTCTTGTTAAGCCATCATTCTGTATGGTTTGGCTAATAAATGTTTGGGAGTACCCTGAGGTAAATAAGGCTGTTGTCGCCAGAATGGAGATAAGTATTTTTTTCATTTTTTTTATTATTTACTGAAGTAAATCCGGTTTATCCTACTTTTTAATTGTGCATAAAGTTTGTGTATGGTGCGTATCCCGAAGGGTATGCACTATACATGTTGTTGTGCTTTCGTGCTTTATATTCCTTCGTCTGTGCGTTGTCTCAGACACACTCTTTGACAAGCTCTAGATTGTGAGATTGGCTTGTGCAGCTTGGAAATATGTGTGGATGTTAAGCCCTAACATTAGTCTAATTCAATATTTAATTTATCTAATCTATGGCTTTTTTCCATCCATATAGTAACACACCTGCTTGAATTACCAGTAATACACCGATAAATGGAGGGGGACCACCACCTTGAAAAATTTGATTATATAAAGCCACAAGTAATATGCAACCATGAAAGGCAGCAAAAGCAGCAAAAATTTTCCTATTAATTTTGTTCTCAAGCCTAAATGACCTAAAAACAAGTAACAATAGACCAGCCCCAATCATATGTGCGGCAGTAACATCAATAACGCCTTGCGCGAAAAAAATCAGATTAGATCCTATTTCGGAATTCAAGTCGCCTTTAAAAAAAGGTGCCATGAATCCCACAGGGTCTAAAAAAATGCCTAATAAAAGTCCAACTCCACTGACGAACTGAATTAGCATACAAACGAGGTAAACATAAGATGATTTCATATTTCATATTTTAATTTCAAAAATAATATAACCACAATTTGTTTGCTTGTATCAGTGTCTCATTCTATTAAAACAAATTCGGGAATCAAACCTTTTTTAGAATTCTTGTACTCCGCAGGACTTAATCCGGTAAATCGCTTAAAGGTTCTTGTTAAATGAGATGAATCATAAAATTCAAGGTCGTAAGCAATCTCTGTAAGGGAGAGTTTATAATGGTTGATTGCATACATAGCCTTACGAAACTTCTTATGAAGTTGGTATTCATCATACGTCACTCCAAGCCAGTCCTTGCAGAGCCTGTAGAAATGAGATCTAGAATAATAGATTTTATCTAAGTTTACTTCTGTTTCTAAGAAGGATGAATAACAACCTATATGAAGCATTTTGAGATTACCAATTAAATCTTGGGCCTTATTAAAGTACTTTGAAGTATATAGTCTGCTATATAAGAACTTCTCTAGGTATTGAGCTCGTTGTTGAAATGTTTCAAGATTGGTCAATTCATCTCTTAATTGATTTAAATTTCCTAATGTTGTTGGCTCAATGTGTAAATCCTTAATTTCTTTTGCTGGGATTTCTAAAATAGCCATAGCAGCCATAGGGTTCATTACCACATTGATGGCATTAAGCCTTCTATATTTAGCTTGAACCGGATGGGTTTGGCTTGAAAATGCCATCACAAACTTATTCGAATCATTCGGTAAAAACTGACTTTTATGTGCGTCAATGTGAAAGCTTTCAAATTCGCTACCCTCCATTAAGAACATTAATTCCACTTTTGAGTTGGGTAATGCCATAAAATGACAAGGAGTTTCTGATTTATGCTGACCGATGATGTCTACTATGCCAGTTAAAGACCTAGGAATATGAATATTTATTTCGGAGTTGTTATCTGCCATTAATTAGTGGATTTTTTGTTATTTAACTTGCAAATACCTGTAATTCGGTGCTTTATATAAAAGCACGGTTCAGCTCGATTGTCTGTCCAGTTGATCCATATGTTTATTATTTCAGTTTCACTTCTTATCAAGATTCTGACTGTCTTTTTTGCATGACGCACAACGTTTTGACTATGGTGCATATCCCGTAGGGTATGCACTATAAACCTTGTTAGCGGTTCGTTGTTTTTATTTTTTTATGTTCGTTTCATAAATATTTATCCATTCTTTCGCACTCATTTTTTTCATTAATTCACCAATGAGTTTATAAGGTATCTCATCCAACTTCTTAAAACGGACACAACTTTTTCCCATGTCAAGTTTTTGCTTACTGTGCTTGGGATATTCAGCTAAAAACCATTTTAATAATTTGGGATCTGAATATATACCCATATGGTAAAAATTAATAGAATGTTTTTGAGAAGCAATTCCTGAAAATGGAAGAGGTTCGCTTGGCTTACAATGGTAACCCCCTGGATAAAGTGAATGTGGAACAACATAACCCAATCCACCATAACTAATGGCGGGTTCAAAACCTTTGGGCAGGTTTTTTACAATGACATCATGTAGTTTGTTAAAAGGTTCTGTGCGGTCTTCAGGAAGGCTGGTAAGAATTTCCAATACTGTTTTTCCGGTTGCTTTCATTTCTTATTGATTTTCGTTGTTTTCTGTCGTTAAGTTTAGTTGTTATGCCCAATAATTTGTCATGTGATAATAGTCTGTAATGACCGCTAACGGTTAGTATAAGAATAGTAGCGGATTAAAATGCACTAACTTTTCGGTTAAACACAGACCTTTTTTATATTTACTTACTTTCGTTTTAGCGATTAAACCGCTGTTATTTTTATACTTTGTTGTACTTAGTTTATTTTAATTCAATCCTTAATTAACAATCACTTTTTTTGTAGTTGTTCCTTTTTTATTACTGACTTTAATATAATAAAACCCTGTAGTGAAATCATTTATATTTATTTCAGAAATCCCCGCCTTTATATTATTTTCCATTATTTTCTTACCTTCATTATTAAATACTATGACATTGGATTTTTCTTCTACAATAATTTTAACAAATGACTTTGCAGGATTAGGGAATATCTTAATGGAGTTTTGAACATCAACATCTTCTACATCCAACACTATAGAACTCGTTGCCCCAGCATATTTTCCTATGTCACTATCCATAAGTTGATTATCCTTCACTTCTAAAAACCCAGGGATATTATTTATATTACCTTTCCAAGCGCCAACAAGTAAAATATGTTCATCAAAAGTAGGATTTGGAGCTGATGACGAAGTAATGCTTTGTGTGTGAGCATGATAATGATATCCAAACCCATCACCATGGTCGTGACCGCCAAAATCATCAAGAGCAATACCATACCCAACCATTGATGAAAAAGAGGCTTCATATTTGCCGAATAATGCAATACCATCGTAAGAGATTCCTATAACTGGTGGGTGATTATTGCTCTGGTAATCAAAAAGGTTATATAGGTTAATACCATTTCCATTAAACGCATGTCCGTCTGCATGATAATGCAGCTCTAGTCCTCCACCAACGTGAATTCCAGAGCTTGTTACTTCGGCATCTTCAACTGCAAAACGTAAATTATTATTTTGTGCTGGGTAAATTGTTACTCCATCTACAGCAACACCAATAGAAGCTAAACCAGTATAATTATATTCATCTTTAGTAGTATTTGTTCCATGAGAAGCATCAAAATCTGTAGCTAAATCACCATATGCTGATAAATCATTATCTAATAAAGTGGAAATAAGACCATAATCTTTTAAAGGAATTTTTATTAAAAACTTTCCCAATTTTCCATTTCTTGTTACAGTTGATTGCGCATAGCCCACTCCCATTTGTGCTCCTGGAGGCCTATTAACATCTACCAATAGATTAGGTCTTGTAGAAGTAGCATGACATGCAATAACCATAAAGGGGTGTAAATTTCCATTTACATCAGATTCATTAGTAAAGTAAACGTGTTCAACTGTATTATTTCCCAGTCTTCCATTATATACATCAGAACTGCTAATGATATGTGAAAGCATATTTTCTCTAAAAGCCAAATAAAATGCTTTAGGATACCTTAAAGATTCTCCATTATTTGTTAGGGTAGTTTCAATTATGTCCAAAACTTGTGTGGCAACTGATGTTGCGTTTGTAGAGTTCCCTAATTGTCCTGTAAGTACTGTTGCTATATCATTTGGCAGAGATGTTATAATTCTGCTATCTTCCATAGTTTGAATATTTGACGGTATCGCTGCGGTTGCATTTGGTTGATACGAAACATTTAGTGGGTTATAATCAGAACCACTGGTAATTTCAATATCAATTAAATCAGTAGCATCTGCTAAATAGAAGTTAGAAGCATTAGCACTGTTTGTTGTCCAGACCAATGTTCCGTTATCAATCATTAAATATCTATCAACCCATGATGTTACCTCTTCCAATGCTTCGGTAGTTGAGTTGTAAACCCATTGTTCAACAGCCTTAATAGTAGTTGAAGAAGCAGTTCCATCAAACTCAATTAACAAATAACCTGTATTTGTTGGTTCAGTTATATAAACAGAGCCTCCATCGGTAGCATTTGCTTCAAAATTAGCATCTGCATTTAAATTATAATAACTGTGCATTAATGGATTAACTTTATATAAACCACTCAAAGGTGTATAAGTTCCACTTCCTCCTCCAGCATCATTTTCGAAATGGGTGTTTTCATCAACTATTTGAAAAATAGAATTCATAACAGATGAATACGTTGCCGATGCTCCCGTAATATTTGATATTAGACTATATTCAATTGTTTCAATATTTGAAGCGTTAAGATTAACAACATTAGACATTGTTGCCTGATCAAGAATAACTATATATTTCCTGTTTTCAATTGTTGAAATAGGAGCAGGTGTCCAAGAAGTTGAAAAACTATTGTCCAAAATTTGGTCAAATGGTTGTGGTCCGTAAAAATTGAATTGAGCAAACACCATTGATGGCATAATTGCTAAGAGGAAAGTAATTTTTTTCATTTATTTTGATTTTAATTAAGTACAACGGCTCGGCTATGGTTAGTACGGGAATTAAAAGTAGTGAACTTCCGATTAATCACTTAGCCAAATCTTTTTATTTTGTTTTATCTTTTTGTTCTAAAGCCAAATTAAAAGATTTGGCGGACTTCGTAAATATACACCAACCTTTGGGTTAAGCACCAAAACCCGTATTAATTATAGCCATTGTTGTACAACGTACTTACTTTTCCGTATCTATTAACCAAGGATAAGTAAATTCTGTTGTTATTGTTAATTCCTTTTTTAAATTTTCTCGGTCTAATTCTAATTCCGAATATTCTGCTCGTTCATAGAGTAGGTTATAAGCTGATTGATGAAGTCCGTATTTCTTTAATGTATAAAAATCCAATTTCGCTTTTTCTGAGTTCAGATTATCATTGTCAAATTCAATTTTCAATAAGTCAACCAAGGTGTCATTTACAAACTGGTTTTCATAACTGAGTCTTTTTTTAGTCGATTTTATTGAATTGAATTCTCGGATAATCTCATAAACGATTGAGTCATTTTTATCCGCTTTTCTCCGATTCCAAAATTCAGCGTAATATTTGGTTTGTATTTCTGGTTTTTTGTAAGTCAGTTGCAAACTGTCTAAAACATCGTCAAAATTCCGTTTTATATAAATGCCATTGACTATGAATAAATTCTCGCTTTTATAAATCAGGTTTTCAAGTTTGTCGTAACCAAGTTTCTTAAATGATTCGTGAACCATTTTAAGATTTTCTGGTTTTCTAATCCACGTACTTTTTGTCCAATCCGAGTGATTTAAACCAAAAAATGAAGTTGGTTTTTCCACATAAACTTCCGCTTCTTTTTTTCTTTACTAACGCAAGAAACGAGTAATAAAATCAGAATATTTAATGTTAGCAGTTTGTTCATTCGTATGTTGTACAACGGTCTGGCTAAACTGCGTTTTAATGCAGTTTAGGTGGTGTTAGCAAACGTTATTCTTTTAAAATCTTAGTGTTTACGATGTCATTATTTTGGTTAAAAACTCTCACCAGATAGACGCCAGATGGATAATCACTAATATTTAATGCATATGTTCTGGAATTTAAATCCTTTTTAAATATTAGCCTACCAGTTATACTAAATAGTTCTATTTTTAAAAGTTGACCTTTATCTAAGCTTATATTTATTACATCACTTGATGGATTTGGAAATACACTTGCAGTGGTAGGTTCGATATCATCAATACCTACTGTATTTGTTACATCTACACCTACATTACCGTAAACAAATTCCCATCTTGCAGTAAAAACACCCGGAGTAATTTCAGTCACTTCCCAATATAATTTATCTTCTATCAAACATGCAATTCCAGCCGAGTCATTTGTTAAAAGTGCAGTAACATTCATTGTATCGGTAAGAGGAATATTATGATAAAACAAAAAATCACTGTTATTAGTTAAAGTATCGTCTGCAATAATATTAGCTTGAGAATCTGTAATCTCCCACACAATAACATTTTCACTTTGTGGCCAAGTTAAATAGTGACCGGGATGATATAATTTAACCAAACCAGTATCAGATACATTAACTATTAAGTTCATCATGCCGCAACTAACTTGTGCTTGTGTTGTTTGAGTTAGCCCTGAAGCAATAATTAAAGAAAGTAGAATTTTTTTCATCACTTTGTTTTCTTAAAGTTCAAACATATCATTTTTATTTGGAGACATCAATAATTCCATATTTCAGGACAAGACAATGCTATTAATGTTTGCCAACGGTGTAGCTAAACTGTGTTTTAATGCAGTTTAGGTTTTGTTGGCAATAGTTTTAATTGTTTGATTAATTCATTCATTCTTGAAAACGATAAATATTCTTGCTGAGTCCGTACTTTTGATAGAATAAAGTTTCTACAATCAGGATTTCCTTTTAATGATTCTGTTCTAATTATTCCTTCTTTTAAAATTGAGTAACAATTATACCCTAGAGGTTGAAGGTAATTTTCGAAAAACCTAATCTTGTCTTGGTCAACAAAAATTTCAATGAGAATTATTGGAGAATATTTATTTAAAACTTCTAGCGCTCCCTTTAAAACAAAGGATTCATAGTTCTCGACATCAATTTTAATTAAGTCAAGGCTATTTAAATTTTCTTCAAATAGAAATTGGTCTAAAGTTGTCTGTGGAACCTTAACAGTTTTATAATTAATCCATTTTCGGTAAAATTTGTTTGAAAATTGAATATCAGCAGATAAAACATCACAAATTTGATCTTGATCAGGAACAGAGAATTCTATTTCACCAACTTGGTTTCCCACCGCTTTTTCAATAATTACTATTTCATCTAAGTTGTTTAGCTGTATATTTTTCTTTAATCTATTTGAGTTAACAACGTAAGGTTCAAATGCGTAGATTTTTGCATTCGAATTAATTTTTCGAGAAATAATTGAATATAATCCAGTGTTCGCACCAATGTCTAAAATTACTTCACTTTGTTTTGCTAATTCTTTGAAGAGCTTTATTTCAGTAATCTCTGAGTACGAATCATTATTAAAATATAAGGCATCAACTATTCCGTCATCATATTTCGAGTACATTTTAAATTGTACTTCATCAACTGATAAAGAAGCTAAGCCCGAGTACCTAATTCTACCAAGAATGTGTTTTCTAAAACTTCTGTCAAATGAATCCCATACATTGTAAATCAATCTGAGAAGGGGATTTATTATTTCGGATTTCAATAAGTTCATATTTTTTAATTATTGCCAACGGTTTGGCTATAGCACGTGTCCCGCAGGGCATGTGCTATAGCCGTTGTTGTGCGGTCGGCTTTTTTATTTTTTCCAACTTCATCATTTAACAGCAACTTGTCCCTTGTTGGATTGGAGGACATTTTACTGTTCCGTAACTACAATAAACGCAACAGTCTCCTTGTTTTGGCTTTAATACTTTCTTGCAGCTATCACACTCGTAAAAGAATTGACAAGCATCTGTCGGCATAGTCTCCGCCTTTTTATGTCCGCAGTTGGGGCAAGTGATTATTGATTGTAGTTCTATGTTCATTTAATTTCTTTCTTGTCCGTTACTGAATAGCCTGTCTTTTCAATGGCTTTTTCTATTTCTTCAATGTCGGTTTGGGCTTGGTCAAATTCAATGATTGCGTTTCCGTTTTCGTATGAAACAGTCGTCTTGATTATTCCTGTCAACTTGTTTACTTCAAGGTTTACGTGTTCTTCGCAACCTGAACAAGTCATTCCGTTAATTTTAAATTCTGCTGTCTCAATTTTTGATTGGTCGGTGACAACTGTTGAATTTTCTGTCTGTGGAAAGAATACGTGAGCATAAGTTGGAAATGCAAGCATTAGTCCTGCAAAAACTGTCACAATACCTAAAAATTTCCTTGTCTGAATGAAAGGTGTTTTTTCGGTCGTATCGCAGTCGCAGTCAATTTGTTTTTGTGGTTTCAGTTTTTGATACCAAGCAAAGCCAAGCACCAAAACTGTCAAACCGAGTAAATACGGTCGCAAAGGGTCAAGCCAAGAAAATGTCGAGGCGAGTCCACTTGTCCCTGCCAATAAAGCCAAAACAGGAGTAATACAGCACAGGGAAGCCGAAATTGCCGTCAAAAGTCCAAGTCCTGCTAGTTTGTTTTCTGATTTCATTTTATTACTTCTAATGCCCTTTGTTGTTTTTTTTCAGCTGCCGCACAACGTTTGGCTAATAACACTTGTGCTATTATCCTTTTTTATCGTTTTTATTTAAGTTATTAATATTCAGCTGATTATGATTATTTAGCCTGTCGAGTGGACTAGAAATCGAATTTAAGCTTTTTGTGGATACGTGCGCATAAATCGCCGTAGTGTTTAAAGATTCGTGCCCTAATAAGATTTGAATGTACCTCGTTTCTATACCTTGATCCATTAAGTGAGTGGCAAAACTGTGCCTTAAAATATGAGGGGTAACCTTCATTGGTATTTGAGCTTTTTCTGCAGCTTGTTGTACAATTTTTGCTACACTGGTAGAACTATATTTATTTCCTGGTTTGCCTTCAAAAAGAAAGTGAGTCGGTTTATATTCAATTACATACTTTTTAAGCACTTCTAATGCCGTTTCTGATAATATGGTAATTCGATCTTTTTTACCCTTTCCGCCTTCGACCAATATCTGTTTTCTTGCAACGTTTATGTCACCTTTTTTTAAGTTGAGTAACTCAGACCTCCTTAAACCCGATGAATACAATAAACTAACAATGGCCAAATGCTTAAGGTTATCTATCCCTTGGAGCATTCTTACTACCTCTTCCTCACTAATAACTTTGGGGAGTTTAGTTTCTTTTCGTGGTCTCTCTATCCAATAAGTTTCTCGTTGTTGCCCTTTAACTTTTTCGTAATAAAATTTAATTGCGTTTACAGCTTGATTTTGACTGCTTGAGCTATAACTCCGTTTTTCTTTTAAGTAAAGTATATACTCTTGAATATCTTCTTTAGTAAGCACATCTACATCCTTTCCCGCAAAGTAACTGAAGAAGAGTTTCAACATAGAAATATAGATTCCTCTTGTATTTTCAGAGTATCGTCTGGCACGTAGTTTTTTATCTATTTCGGGAGGTAATTGATAATCAGGTATTTCATTTCTTTTATTGGAGACTTTTTTTATTGGTTTATCGGCGATTTTTGCTACTGGTTTACCTCCAAATAGTCCGCTAGCATCAACCCATGCAGTGCCTTTAAAATGAGCAATTACTTTTTTGTAAGAATCTTTTTGATAGGGTAAATACCAACACTTTTTGGTTTGACTCCAGCGACATCCAAGTCCCTTCGCTCTTTCAACCAATGCACTATCGTAATCAAACTTTAATTGTAGGATAAGATTTCCTCTGTGTTCAGCCTTGATGAGTTCTATTGATTTTGGTTGCATAGCGCTAATATAAAAAATAAAAACCCCAATCCGATAATTTCAGAAAGGGGTTTCAACTCTGTATACTATGTTCAGGCTACTTAAATTGCCCTAAAAATTCAGCGGCATTTTTGGTGATTGCCTCACGCATTGCGTCTGTTAATCCATGGTGACACGCCAATAAGACTCCACCGCGCATTACATCGTCTGCATGTTTACAACCTTCTTCTGCAATCCGAAAATCAACCGTTTTAAATAATGGCTGTCTTGCTATGTTCCCTGTAAAAACCGTACGGGTTTGGATGTTTCTTTTTTCCATAAAAATCTGGAATTCCTTACGTGTAAATGGAGCAGCATCCGTTATGGTAATGGCATATGCCAACCAACCAGTTCTAGAATTAGGAAACTGTTTTGGAAGAATAAACCAATCTTTGTATTGCTTGAAGAAATTGGTCATGTAATCAAAGTTCTTTTCTCGTTCAGTAATATTGTAATCTAGCTTACCCAATTGCACCAAGCCAAAAGCAGCGCCCATTTCGGAAGGTTCTAAGTTGTACCCCAATGCTTCAAAAACGAATTTTGCATCGTAATCCATACCATCAACCTGCACGTTAAAACGGTTTTCAATTTTTTCAGATTCTACAAATAACGAAGAAGAACGTCCCCAAGATCTTAATAAGCGAGCTTTATCGTTTAGTTTATCATCGTTTACGCAAAGCATTCCACCGTTTCCGGCAGCGTTTATCACGTGCGACCCGTAAAAACTAGTGATAGAAATATCCGAGTGCTTTCCAGTGCTTTCACCATTAATGGTACCACCTAAAGTATCCGCCGAATCTTCAATAATTTTTAAATCGTATTTTTTTGCCAATGCAGCAAGCTTGTCCCAATCTGGAACATTTCCGATGAGGTTAGGTATAATTAAAGCTGAAGTTTTGTCGGTAATCATTTCCTCTACTTTATCAGCATCAATGCAATATGTACCTGGTTCCACATCCACCAAAACAGGAATCAATCCATTCTTGATTTGCGGTGCAACTGTGGTAGCAAAGGTTAGGGCAGGGGTTATCACTTCTGAACCCTTAGGTAAGTTCAGTATTTCAACAGCTATGTACAAAGCCGAAGAACCAGAATTGACCATTATACCGTGTTTTTTGTCAAACAACTTTGCAATACGCTCTTCCATTTCACGAACATTTTTGCCCATTTGGGTAGATGTTCTTAGAACTTCAGTTACTGCAGCAATTTCTTCTTCACCATGGACGGTGCAACCGTAAGGAACGTGAATATTTTCCATAATTTTTTTAAATGAGAATGCGAATTTAAGCTTGTTTTTTATTTAAAAATAATCGTAATCGTTAAAATACCTCTGTATTTATTAAAACTGTCAGTTCGAGTATTCTGCTTTGATTTTTATCAAATCGGAATGTATCGAGAAACAGTATTTCCTATTAATACAATTAACTAAGGATTTCTTTCATGAAATCGTCCACATTTTTAAATTTAAAATTGGGGTACTCGCTTAAGAACTTGGCGCTCAATAGTCCACCGTTCAGTGGGCGCTCTGCCGGAGGATTCGATTCTGCTGTACTTATGGTTTCAATTTTCATTTTGTGGTTAGGAAAATAACTCAAAACCCGTTCTGCCAACTGCACTCGATTTACAAAGTCGGTAGAAGCTATGTTATACACACCAGACTTATTATCTGACATTAATAGGTATAGTGCTTTTGCAATGTCAGCCGCACACACTGGAGTAGCATATTGGTCATAAGGTAACTTGAGTGTATCGTCTTTGTCATTTTTTACATTGTCTACCAATCGCATAATGAAGTTCTTGTTGCGAATCTCTTCACCGTAAACATTGGTAATTCTTATTACCAAGCTTTCTGGTAATTCCTTAAGAACTAAGTTTTCAGCATCCAGCTTGTGCTGTCCATAGATATTAACGGGGTTAGGTTTGGTATCTTCGAAGTAAGGCCCGTTTTTTCCGTCAAAAATGTAATCCGTTCCTATGAACACTAATTTAGAACCGCATTTTTTTGCAATTTCAATCAAGTTTTTGGTTGATTGTACGGTTTTTTCAAAACTTTCTTCTTGGTGTTCCTCGCAGTAATCAACCCAAGTTAATGCTCCACAATGCAGTATGTAATCAGGCGCAAAACCTTCAAGGTCAAAGTTGTTTTTGTTGGAAAGATCAAGCGTATTGAACGGAACAGTTGCTGCTGTTTCAAAAGAAAAATGAGACCCAACGACATTTAACCCTTTCCCTTTGAAGTGTTTAAGGCAGTTCCCTCCAACTAATCCCGATGCACCTGATATAAAAACTTTCATATTCTTTATTTGATTCAAATTTAATGGAACTATTCAGCCTACACGATGGTTGGGAAATCAAAAATTGGGCTTTGTTTTTTACTTGAATCTTTGAAGTTACTTGTCTTTACCTTACAGTCCTTTACAGTCCCTTTCAGCAAGCAATTTGTAAGGCAATGAACAATTATAGTATTGAGGTGTTAATAAACCAAATAATCACTTTGATATAAAAATTGTAAATAAAAACGAAAAAGTTGTATAATTGCAG